>SAMEA3387515__coassemble_1842_pt1 | contig 37959 bp, 31 predicted proteins | sample SAMEA3387515__metabat2_high_PE_016 | metagenome-assembled genome bin SAMEA3387515 (sample SAMEA3387515) | Felis catus | biome: Faeces | place: United Kingdom | collected 2012
CGGCGCTCGACTCCGCAGCCCCTAAAGGGGAGCCTTTGACGGGTGGTAGAGTAAAGCCTCCCCTTTTAGGGGAGGTGTCTGCGAAGCAGACGGAGGGGTTCGGCACTTCCCGCAGCCCGAAACTTTACAGGCAATAGAACCCGCCGCAGCCTCTTTCCCCCGCCGCGTTTTCTCCCCCGCCCAAAAATCACCGCCCCCGCAGGGCCTCGTACCCGGCCGGGTCCTCCCGCTTGAGGGCCAGCCGTTCCCGGTAGCCCATGCGGTCAAAGGCCGCGCGGTCGGGCGCGACCGGCGTGCTACCGGTGCCCGCGGCATAGGGCGCGGGGCGCTGTTCCGGCGTTTCGCGGATCGGTTCACTCATGGCGTTCACCTCCTTCCGGCATGAACTGCTGGCGGATGCGCCGCAGGTCGGCTTCGCCGCTGTGGGGCAGGCCGAAATACCACGCCAGCGCCAGTTCGGGGCGCAGCAGGCCGTCGGCCACCATGGTCCGCTGTTCCTCCCAGACCCGCGCGCGGTCGTACAGCACGCCGTCGCCCCAGTCGATGCACAGCGCGGCGTTGCCCGCCGCGCCGCCGTCCAGCCCGTACAGGTGCCCCAGGGCGGCGCACAGGCCCAGGGCTTCGCGGGCGGCGGCTTCCCACACGGCCTGCAGGTCCCGCACGGTCAGGTCGTAGTCCACGGCGGTGGCGTTGACCTCGGTGGCGGTGCGGGGCTGGGCTTCGGCTTCGGTCTCGCTCAGAATGCCGCGGCGCAGGCCCAGCAGGCTTTCACAGCCCCGCAGCAGGTCCTGCTTGCGGGCCAGATAACTCTGTTCCCGCAGCGCCGGGCTGTAGACCGTCACCCCGATGTTGGCGGGGTCGTCGGGCAGGCCCACGAACAGGTCGTCCCGCAGGGCGCGGCGGCCCTGGGCGTCCGGGCGCAGCAGGTCCTCCGACGCGAACACGCGGGACGCGCCGTTGGCGAACTCGGTGTTGAGCTGTTCTTCGCAGCGCGCCAGCGCGTGCAGCAGCCCCGCCGCGGGGGCGTAGATGCTCACGGCGTCGGCGCTGCCGTCCACGCAGTTGGCGCCGGGCGCGCGCAGCGCGGCCAGCCCCACGCCCGGCACGCCGGGCAGATAGAGCTGCGGCACCAGATCGGCGCAGGCTTCCAGCGTGGCAAGGGGCACGCAGCGCCCCAGCGCCTGACCGTTGAGTTCAAACAGCCGCGTTTCGATGGTCAGCCCCCCGTCGCCGGCGGTGCGGCGTTCCAGCAGGGCGTAGCGCGCGCCGCCCCGGCTGTGGACTTCCATGGTGCCCACAGCCAGCAGCCGCCCGTGGGCGTCCCGCGCCAGCGGCACATAGCAGTCCCGCCGGATAGGCACAAAGTCCAGCGCGCCCCCGGCCACCACCGGCTTGAGCAGGCACTCCCCGCCGATGAGCGCATACTGCATCGCGGTGCGGGCCACGGCGTTCAGGGCGTCCAGGCTGCGGCGCTGCCAGGGGGCCGCGCCGTCCAGCCGGGCTTCGTACTCGGCAAAGACCGTGCGGCACAGCTTGCTGACGATCAGGGCGGCCACCCGCGGGGCGTGGTCCTCGCCGCGGCGCGGCGCGCCGTAGTACAGGTCCAGCCATTCCCGCAGGGCGGCGCGCATGGGCGGCGTGGTCACGTCGCTTTTGCCGAAGGCTTGTTCCAGATAGCTTTGCAAACGATTCTCCTTTCTGTGCGGCGGGGCGCTGCGCCCCGCGCCGTTTTGGGTGCGGCAGGGTCCGGGCTGCGCGCACCGGGGGACCTCCCTTCTTTTCCCGGGCAAAGAAAAAACCCGCGAAAGGTTTTTGCCCTTCCACGAGTTTCAACGGTATCATATTACTACTTTTGGTTGTACAAAACAATGAATTTTTGGGAAAACTTCCCGCCCGGTCAGGAAGCGTTTTTCCCCGCTTCTTCCAGGCGCAGGGCCATCACCCCGGCGCGGTGGATCTGGTAGACCCGGCGCAGCACCACGCCCATGGCGTCGGCGATCTCGGCGTAGGTCTCGCCCAGGATGTAGCGGCGGCGCAGCACCTCCTGCACGGCGGGGTCGGCCACAGCGGCCACCACCCGCATCACCTCGGCCCGGCGCACCAGACAGTCGCCCACCTGTTCTTCCAGCTTTTTCTGCGTTTCCTCGATTTTTTCCACAGCCTTGGGCAGCCGGTCGGGGTCCTGCCCGGCCCCCGGCATACCGCCCAGGCAGGCGGTCACGCGCACGGCGGCGCTGCGCATCATCTCCATTTCGCCTTCCAGCAGGCGTTCGCGGTTGACGGCCGCGCGGTACTGGCGCAGCCATTCGATCTTTTCCTGATAGGTCATTGCGTTCCTCCTTGATTACAGGGTGCATGGTTCCGGCGCTGGGATTCCTTGTTGGTGGTTCCATCTTAGTATAACAACCATTAGTTGTCAACAGCTTTTTTCCGTTTTTTCCCATGGCAGTCCCGGTAAAAGGATTTTGACCGGTTTTTCTGCGCAAACAGGAAACGGCGGGCAAGCCCCTGCCGGGGGAACATCCCGGAAGCTGGTGCGCAGCCGGACAGTAGAACCCCTCAGGCCGCTTCGCGTCCTTGGCCGGGTTGCGGTTCGCGCATCATGCTGCGCGCCTTGGTGCGGCGCTTGCATTCTGCGACCGCTGCCTTGCCGCGAAGCGGCAACGACCGGAGCGATGAGCGAAGGGCGAACCTCTGTAGTTAATCGCCGAAAAGGCGATTATGACGCCGGGAAAGATAGTTTGCCTTACCACATCCGCCGCAGGCGGCGCTCGACTTCGCAGCCCCTAAAGGGGAGCCTTTAACGGGTAGTAGAGTAAAAGCCTCCCCTTATAGGGGAGGTGGCTGCCGCAGGCAGACGGAGGGGTGGGAACCTTCCGGCCATTCGCCCCCCTTGCGGGCCACAAAAACACGGCGGAGAAGCCCCGCCGGGGCTTCTCCGCCGTTTACATTGCCGCGCCGGTCAGGAACCCGGCGCAAGGTCCACGCACACGATCTCCGGCACGTTCCCAAACCGGAAAGGATACCGTGTCATGCCGATCCCGCTGCTGACATACATCCGCAGGGATGTCCCGGTCCCGATCTGCTGCGCGGAATAGAACCCCTTGCGGAACGCGCCCGATCCCCTGGGCAGCAGGCGGTCCGTCAGGAACGGGATGCTCACCTGCCCGCCGTGGGTGTGGCCGGACAGCATGAAATTGTCGCCGCTGCCCTCGATCCGGCTGGAAACAAGGGGTTCGTGCGCCGCGATCAGGTTAAAATCTTCACTCTGGATCGTGTACAGTTCCGGTTCCGTCCAGCCCATCAGGCAGTCGTCATACCCCAGGACGCGGATGCCGTAGGCGTCCAGCAGGCGGCTTTCGTCGTTCAGCACCTCAAATCCGCAGGCGGTCATAAGTTCCTCATACACACGGGCCGCCCCGCCGCCGTAGTCGTGGTTTCCCCAGACGGCAAACTTGCCGCCCTCCGCCCGGATGCCGGCCAGCGCGCCTTGCAGTTGTTCCAGGTCCAGGCGATCCCGGTCGCGCCCATAGTTGTCAAACAGGTCGCCCCCAAAGATGACGATGTCGGGGTCCTGTTCGTTGATCGCATCGGCAAGGCGCTGTGCGCGTGCGGTGCTGTAGTATTTTCCAAAGTGCGTATCGGTAAAAAACACGACCCGGCAGGGGGCGATCTCCTTTTCCGTTTCGACCGGGAAGGCGCGCACCGTCAGCATCCGGGGTTCGATGAAGTACGCGTACCCCACGGCCCCCAGCAGCACAAGCAGCACACAGAGAAGCAGGGCCGGTATTTTCAGGAACTTACGCATAAATCAGCCTTTCTTTTGCAGATACGGCGCGGGCCTGGCCCACGCCCGCCGTACAGCAGCGCGGCGCCCCTCACGCATAGCGGTACACCTTCCGTTTGCGGATCAGGCAGACCACCGCCGTCGCCAGCCCCAGGCATTCGGCCAGCGGCACGGCCATCCACAGCCCCCGTTCCTGGAAGAACAGCGGCAGCAGCACAATAGCCGCCGCCGTAAAGACGAAGGTGCGGGAGAAGGAGATGAACGCCGAGGTCTTTCCGTCCGAAAAGGCCGTGAACAGCGCCGACGCGAACACCCCCACGCCCATGAGCAGGAAGGCCACCGCATACAGCGGCAGCCCCTGCATGGTGATGCGGTACACCGCGCTGTCCGCCGCAGCAAACACCTGCACCGCCGGGCGCGCCAGCAGCCGGATCAGCAGGTTCGCCGCCACGGCGCTGCCCACGATAAAAAGCAGGCTGCTGCGGAAGATCTGCTTCAACTGGCGCTGGTCCCCGCAGCCGTACTTGAAGCTGACGACCGGCGCGATGCCGTTGGAATAGCCGAAGTACAGCGCCGTGAAGATGTACTGGAAATACAGGATGATCGTGATGGCGGCCACGCCGTCCTCGCCGTAATAGCGCAGGAACATCGCGTTGAACAAAAAGGTCGTGACCGCGTTGGCCAGGTTGGACACCATCTCCGACGAGCCGTTGGCGCAGGCGTGCAGCAGAACACCGCCGTCCGCCTTCGGCCTGACAAAATACAGCGCCCCGCCCCGGTGAAGGGCAAAAAACGCCACCCCCGCCAGCGCCGGGATGCAGTACCCGATGCCGGTGGCCAGCGCGGCCCCGGCAATGCCCATCTGCATCGGCCCCATAAAGGCGTAGTCCAGCGCGATGTTCGCCAACCCCGCCGCCAGCGTAACGGCCAGCCCCAGCGCCGGTCTGCCGGCCGTGACAAAAAAGGTCTGGAACGCCGTCTGCAGGAAAAACGCAGGCGCAAAGCAGAACAGCATCCGCGCATAGTCCACGCACAGCGCAAACTGCGCGGGGCTTGCCCCCAGCAGCGCCACGATGCGCCCGGCAAACAGGTTGCCGCCCACCGCGACCGCCGCCCCCATCAGCAGCACCACCGCCGTAAGGAAACTCAGGTCCCGCCGGGCCTCCTCCGCCCGGCCCTCGCCCAGCTTTCTGGCGATGATGGCGCTGCCGCCGGTGGCGACCATGATGGCGGACGCCATCTCCAGGCAGATGAGCGGGTAGACCATGTTCGCGGCGGAAAGGGCCGTGGTCCCCAGAATGCGGGAAATAAAGACCCCGTCCACGATCACATACAGCGAAAGCGTGACCATCATCAGGACATTGGGGGCCGCAAAGCGCAGCAGCGCCCCCAGGTCAAACTTCCTTGCCAGCGGATTCTCCATTTTCCAGTTCCTCCCACAGCGCCCGGCAATAGGCCGCCGCACTTTCCTGCAATTCCCGGCAGCCCGCCGGTCCCATGCGCCGCATCGCGTTTTCTTCCATTTGGTGCAGCGGCCCCAGCACCGACCGCGCGTACCGCCGCCCATCGGCGCTAAAGCGGATCAGCCGCTCCCTGCGGTTTTCGGCGTTTACCCCGGTTTCCAGGTATCCTTTCTTCTCCAGTTCCAGCAGGATGCCGTGTACGGTCTGCTTGGGCAGCGCCCACCATTCGCAGATCTGCTTCTGGGTGCAGACCTCCAGATCGTCCAATACATACAGCACCAGCAGGGTGTTGTAATTCAGACCACATTTCCTGGCCCATACCCGGTACAGGTCCATCGTCCGGCTCAGATCCGAATTGATCCGCCGCATCTGTTCACGCAGTTCCATCGTGCCCCTCCTCATTTGGTACGGATTCGTACCGTTATTATAGTACGAATCCGTACCGTTGTCAACCAATTCTGCCCCCCTATCCTGCCGCATCAAAAAAGCGCGGGCCTGCGGCCCGCGCTCTGCGTTATGTATTCATCTGTTTTCAGCACAGCGGCGCCAGCAGGCGCAGAAACGCGCTGACCAGCGTGCCCACAAAGCCCGTGCGGCAGTCCTCCAGCGAGAGCGCCCGGCTCTGGGCTTCCAGGTTCCGGAAGTCGGCGCGGATATCCTCCAGCACGCGCCCGCCGTACAGCAGCGCGCCGCACTCAAAGTGCAGGTACAGGCTGCGGTAGTCCAGGTTCACGGTGCCCACGGCGGCCACCCGGCCGTCGCACAGCCAGGTCTTGGCGTGCAGGAACCCCGGCGTGAAGCTGTAGATCTTCACCCCTGCCTGCAGCAGGTTCGGGAAGTAGCTGCGCGTCAGCAAAAAGATCGTGGGCTTGTCCGGGATGCCGGGCGTGTAGATGCGCACGTCCACCCCGCGCTTGGCCGCCAGCCGCAGCGCCGTCAGCAGGTCGTTGTCCAGGATCAGGTAGGGCGTGCAGATGAACAGCTCTTTCTGGGCCTGGCTGATCAGGTCCAGGTAGGCGTTCTTCGCCACGCTCTCCCGGTCCACGGGGCTGTCGGCAAAGGGCTGTACCAGACAGTCGGTGGGGCGGGGCGGCACTTCGGGCAGCATGGCGGGCAGGTCCAGTTTTTCCTTGGGGTAGTGCGCCCGCCAGAAGGTCAAAAAGATGTTGGCCAGGCTGCGGGCGGCGGGGCCTTCCAGCCGCACGCCGCTGTCCTTCCAGTAGCCGAAGCGCACCAGCTTGTTGATGTATTCGTCCGCCAGATTGATGCCGCCGGTAAAGGCCACCGCGCCGTCCACCACCATGATCTTGCGGTGGTCGCGGTTGTTCATGACCAGGTTGAGCAGCGGCACGAACCGGTTGAAGGAAAACGCCTTGATGCCCTCGGCCCGCAGCGTTTCGTCATAGTTGTGCGGCAGCAGGCTCAGGCAGCCGGCGTCGTCGTAGATGACCCGCACGTCCAGCCCGGCCGCGGCCTTGCGGCGCAGGATCTCATGCACGCTGCCCCACATTTCGCCCATGCCGATGATGAAACTTTCCACATAGATGCTGTGCCGGGCGCTCTCCAGCGCCGCCAGCATATCAGGGAACATGGCTTCGCCGCTGGGGTAGTAGCGCACCGCCGTGCCGTCGAACACCGGCGCGGGGCCAAAGTCCCGCACATAGCGGGCGGTCTCGCCCGCGCGGGGGTCCTTGCGTTCCAGCGCGGCCTGGGCGGCGGGGTCCGCCGTGCGCAGCGGGGCCAGTTGGGCTTCGGCCCGTTCCAGGCAGCGGCGCAGGTAGAGCGCGGGGCGTTTGTCGCCCCACAAAAGATACAGCAGCCCGCCCTGCACCGGCATGATCATGAACAGGATCATCCAGCTCAGCTTGAACTCCGGCACAGTGGAATCCTGCCGGATCAGCGCCAGGCACATGATGCAGCTCAGCGCCAGGCCCACGCCGTTGATCCAGTCGGCGTAGTCGCTCAGGTGGTAAAACAGGAAGAACAGCCACACCACCTGCAAAAGCAGCAGCAGGCCGGTGACCACCAGACGGCTGAACACCAGCGAAAGCGCCTTGCGCACGATGTGGCGCCATGTCATTTTGGGTTTCTGCATAAACAACCTCGTTCCCGGTGTGTAAATAAAGCGCACACCCCGGCCGCAGTGCGCGGCCGGGGTGGCGTTCGTGTTTCGGTTTCAGGCACGGCGGTCGATCGCCGCCATGCAGGCGTCCATCGTCAGATAGGTCTCCGCGCAGTCGGACCCGATGAACCAGCGCACCTCGCCGTTGCACACGATCTTGCGGATCAGTTTGCCGCGGTATTCCGTCTGAATGTAGATCCCGTTCGGCATATTTTTCCCTCCCCAAAGCGTGCGCGCCGTCCGGCGCGTGCTGGTTCTATTATGCCACAGTTCGCCCCGTTTCGCAAGGGCAAAAATGCCGTTCCTGGCAAAGGGTGGGGGCGATTTTTCGGCACTCCGCACAAAACGTGCGCGGGCAGGGCGCCTTTTTCGCGCCGGTACGACAGAAAGCCGCTTTTTTTGCAAAACTGCCTTGCCAGCCGCCCGCGTTTGTGTATAATATAAGGTAGTAGATTGCGCGGTGAAATCGCCGCATGATTTTTGTATACGGACCGGAGGAACCTGATATGACAAAAATGGAAACGCTGCAGTTGAAGCTGACTGCGACCCGCGTGCGCATGGGCGTGATCGAAGCGACCCACGGCGCAGGGTCCGGCCACCCCGGCGGCAGCCTGTCCTGCGCAGATGTTCTGACTTACCTGTATTTCCGCGAAATGCGCGTAGACCCCGAACAGCCCCAGAGCCCCGACCGGGACCGTTTCGTACTCAGCAAGGGCCACTGCGCCCCCGCGCTGTACTCCGTCCTGGCGGAGCGCGGCTTCTTCCCCGTGGCGGACCTGCCCACGCTGCGCCATTCCAACAGCTACCTGCAGGGCCACCCCAACATGAACACCGTCCCCGGTGTGGATATGAGCACCGGCAGCCTGGGGCAGGGCGTGTCCGCCGCGTGCGGCATGGCGCTGGCCGCCAAGCGCATGGGCAGTGACATCAACGTCTACACCCTGCTGGGCGACGGCGAGGTGGACGAGGGCGAATGCTGGGAAGCCTTCCTGTTCGCCAACCACTACAAGCTGGATAACCTGTGCATCATGATCGACGTCAACGGCCTGCAGATCGACGGCGCCACCCGTCAGGTCATGAACACCGAGCCGCTGGACCGCAAGATGGACGCCTTCGGGTTCAACACCATCGTCTGCAACGGCAACTCGTTCTATGAGCTGGAGCAGGCGTTCAAGATGTTCGATCTGTCCCACGGCAGCGGCAAGCCCACCTGCTTTTTGCTGCGCACCACCAAGGGGCAGGGCGTCAGCTTCATGCAGGACCAGGCGGCCTGGCACGGCAAGGCCCCCAATGACGAAGAGTATGAGCAGGCGATGAGCGAACTGCGCGAAGCCTACGAATCACTGGAAAAGGAGATCGAGCGCAACAATGGCTGAGATGAAAAAGATCGCCACCCGCGACAGCTACGGCGAAACGCTGGTGGAACTGGCCCAGCAGGGGGCCGACAATCTGGTCGTATTTGACGCCGACCTGGCGGAATCCACCCGCACGGCGTGGTTCCGCGACGTTTACCCCGACCGTCACTTTGACTGCGGCATCGCCGAGCAGAACATGGTGGCCGTGGCCGGCGGCATGAGCACGATGGGCTATGTGCCCTTTGTGTCCAGCTTTGCGATGTTCGCCGCGGGCCGCGCCTATGACCAGATCCGCAACACCATCGGCTACCCGCACCTGAACGTCAAGATCGCCGTCACCCACGCGGGCCTCTCGGTGGGCGAGGACGGCGCCTCCCACCAGTGCTGCGAGGACCTGGCCCTGATGCGCGCCATCCCCGGCATGGTGATTTTGAGCCCGGCCGACGCGGTGGAAGCCCGCGCCGCCGTGATCGCCGCCTACAATTATAACGGCCCGGTCTACCTGCGTTTTTCGCGGCTGGCCACGCCGGTGTTCCATGACCCCGAAAGCTACCAGTTCCAGATCGGCAAGGGCGAAAAGCTGACCGACGGCTACGACGTGGCGGTGGTCTCCACCGGCCTGATGACCACCGAGGCGCTGCGCGCGGCCGTGCTGGCCAAGCGGCAGGGCATCAATGTGCGGGTCATCAATATGCCCACCATCAAGCCCATCGACGAGGAGATCCTGCTCACCGCCGCGCGGGAATGCCGCCGCATCATCACGGTGGAGGAGCACAGCGTCATCGGCGGCCTGGGCGAAGCGGTCTGCAGCGTCCTGAGCGAGAAGATGCCCTGCTACGTCCGCCGCCTGGGCGTGCAGGACCAGTTCGGCCACTCCGGCCCCGCGGCCGAGGTGCTGCGCGACTACGGCCTGTCGGCGGAAGCCATCGCCGCCGCCGTGCGCGAGGTCGTCCGTCCCGACGACCCGGCCCCCGCCGCTTCCGACGCCCCCGCCGAGGAAGAATAATCCTGCTTCTGTCTCCCCGCGCCCCGGCGCGGGGATTTTTTGTTTGTGCGGGGCTTTTCCCCGATTCCGTGCTGCGGCACAAAGGCGGATACACGCCGCCCCGCATCGCAGCCCCGGCCCGCTCTCCTTCCGTCCGCGCTTTTCCCACCGGGCGCAGCAAAACGCCCCCGCCGGGCGGTCACGCTCTCTTTCCGTATTTCGCAAACAATCCCCCTTTTTTCCCCCGCCCTGGCGCGGGGATCTGTATGCGGCTGCGCCGCCCTGCATCGCAGCCCGGCCGCACCGGGCAGCCCGCTCTTCCCTGTTTCCCGTCCCCGGCGCCCAACCGGCCGAAATTTTTTCCCAAAATACCACAAAAGGCAGCGCCCCGGCTCCTTGGAGCCGGGGCGCTGCCCGTCTATGCGTCTGCACGCTTTTTATATTATTTTATTGCCGCCCGGCCTTAGCTGAACATCACCACGTCCTCGCACGGGGCCTCGGCAGGCTCCACGCTCAGGGCGGTGAGGACCGGCCCCGCCGAATCGGGGGTCTGGCCCTGATAGATCGGGTGGTACTTCACATTGACGCGGGCGGTCAGGGTGATCCAACTGCGCTGTTCCAGCCCCTTGTACCCGTCGTACTTGCAGGGGAAGCCCACGAACTGGATGTCCTGCACGCAGCAGGTCATCGCAAAGCGGCCGGGCACGAAGCTGTTCTTGCCCGCGCGGTTGGTCTGGCAGACCTGGGCCAGGAATTTGACCGTTTTGCCGTCGTATTTCTTGGGATCGTCCATGCAGTCCATATACCAGATGCCGAAGAATTCCTCCGGGATCTCGATGACGTCGGCGTTCACGTCGAAGGGCAGCGGGTCGGGGATGTCGTCGTAAGCCACGCTGCCGTCGGCAAATTCATAGGCGATGTCGCACCGGCGGCTGGCCTGGCGCACCAGCTTGTGGACCAGCACCCGGCTTTCCTCGTCGTTGACGTGTTCGGCGCGGTTGACTACCAGCAGTTCGCTGCCCCGCAGCTTGTCCAGCAGCAGGCTGCGCATGGCGTTGTCGCCGGCATAGGTCTTGATGGTAGTGCCGTCCGCCGTGGCCAGGCACTGGTAGATCAGCCAGTTGTCCGGCAGGGCGTCGTACAGGTCCTGGATCAGCCACATGCCGTTGTATTCGATGATGACGCGCCCACAGCCGGACTTTTTCTCCAGCGCGGTCAGGTTCTCGCGGGTCAGCTCGCTTTTATCCTCCAGCTGGGCCACATGGACGCCGCCGAAGGCGAAGCGTTCGGGGTCGTATTCCTCCTCGCCCTCCTCGCAGACCAGCAGCAGCGTCTTGTCGCCGGAATCGAACTGGGGGTCCTCCATGGTCTCCTGGATGAACTTGGTCTTGCCGCTCTCCAACTGGCCCACGAACAGGTAGACCGGGATCTGTTTTGCCATACCTCAGGTTCCTTTCTGCTTATACAGGCGATCAGACGTGGAACAGTTCCGCCAGCGCGGCTTCCTTCAGTTGGGAGCCGATGACGCACAGCTTGCCGGTCACGTCGGGGGTGCTGGGGCGGATCTCATGCTCGCCGGGGACCATGTCGAACTCCAGCCAGCCGTCGGCGCCGCCGTCCACGATGCCCTTGGCGCGCAGGATCATGCCGTAGCTGCCGCCGTCCAGCGCCGTGAGGGCTTCGTCCAGCGCGGCGCGGCCGTACTTATGGGCGGTCTCGCGGCCCCAGCTCGTGAACACCTCGTCGGCGTCGTGGTCGTGGTGATGGTGCCCGCAGCTGCAAACGCCGTGCTCGTCGTAGTGGTGTTCATGGTGGTGCTCGTGATGGCAGCATTCGTGTTCTTCCTCATCATGATGGTGGTGGCAGCACTCATGCTCGTCCTCATCATGGTGGTGGCAGCATTCATGCTCGTCCTCATCATGATGGTGATGGCAGCACTCATGCTCCTCCTCGTCATGATGATAGTGGCAGCACTCATGCTCCTCCTCGTCATGATGATGGTGGCAGCATTCGTGCTCCTCGCCGTCATGGTGATGGTGGTGGTGATGGTGCTCGTCCTCCCCGGCGTGGGCCTCGTTGGCGGCGCGGGCCTGGGCCAGCAGTTCGGCCACCAGATCCCGCTTGCCGTCCATGACCGAAACGATCTGCGCGCCGGTCAGCACGGTCCAGTCGGTGGTAACGATGGTGGCGGTGGGGTTCTTTTCGGTCAGCAGGGCGACGGCGTCGGCGATCTTTTTCTCGCTGGCGTTGCCGGTGCGGCTCAGGATGATGCAGGACGCATGGCTGACCTGGTCGTCGTAGAACTCGCCGAAGTTCTTCATATACATTTTGACCTTGTTCACGTCGGCGACCGTCACGAAGCTGTTGAGCAGGACGGGCAGGGTCTCGGCGACGCCCTCGACGGCGCGGGTCACGTCGGACAGCTTGCCCACGCCGGACGGCTCGATGAGGATGCGGTCGGGGTGGTAAGTTTCGACGACCTTTTTCAGTGCTTCGCGGAAGTCGCCCACCAGCGAGCAGCAGATGCAGCCGGAATTGAGTTCGTTGACCTGGATGCCGGCCTCGCGCATGAAGCCGCCGTCGATGCCGATCTCGCCGAATTCATTTTCGATCAGGACGATGCGCTCCCCGGCGAAGCACTCCTGGATCAGTTTTTTGATGAGCGTGGTCTTGCCCGCGCCCAGAAAGCCGGAAAAAATGTCGATCTTGGTCTTGTTCTCTGCCATCATGGCACCTCGGTTTCTATTCACAGTGGTTGTCAGCTTTTTTGGCAGTCGCGCCCTGGCGCTGCTAATACCATTATACCAAACGCGTCAAGGGGGTTCGCGCCCCCGCGCGCCGGTATTTTCTGAACTTTTTGCAAACATTGGCACCGCCGCCTGTCCCCGCCCCGCTTCCGGCTCCCTCCGCCCGTTCCCGGTCTCCCGTAGGGCGGGGTCTTGACCCCGCCGCCGTTTCCCCCGCAGACCGCCTAACAAAAACAGCCGCCGGGCGTCCGGCGGCCGCTATTCCCGAAAAGTGACCACATCGTTGGGCGTACAGCCCAGGATGGCGCACAGCTTTTCCAGCGTGAGAAGGGTAATGTTTTTGTTTTTCTTCAGCGCGTCCAGCGTTTTGTTGTCGATGCCATGCCGAAGCGGTTGGTACTGGGTGACCTGGCGGCGGCGCATGGTTTCCCACAAAGGACTGTAATCGATCATGCGCTCCCCCCTGTCTGTCTTTACCTAAATTATAGGTGGGAAAAGCGTCAAAGAATATTGTGGATATATCCACAATATCGTATACTGTTATAAACTATAACTAGCGTACCGGCCGTCCAGCAAAAGGAGCAGTATATGAAAATCGAACGCAGATATTACAGCAGGAGTTACACGGCGGCGCAACTCCCTCTCAACTTATCGGAAGTCCACGGGGATACTTATATGATACCAGGGGTAGACACAAACAAGCTGCGACAATTCCGGCAACTTGTGCCTCGTCTGCTTGCAATGGCGAGACAGACGGATGCAGACATCTTGATTGAAGAAAAACTGTCTGAACCGATTGTCCACGTCGTGTTAGAAGGTGGAGAATTGCTCCTTTTTCCGGTTGGCGATTCGGAAAGTTTTTCTACTTTGGCAGAACTTGCTCACTTGGCGAGTGCCCTTGTTTTCGATGCACGTCATAAAAGCTGCCGGGTCGAGATTTGGGTGGCCCTTGGTATACAACACGACTCGCATATCCCCCCTATTCCCAACGCCGCCCAACTATAGTATAATGCAGGCACCGACTGATTTTTCCAACGGGGTGATACCATGACCTGTACCTTGCGAAAATGGGAACTGTCCGACGCCGGGGACCTGGCGCGCGTCATCGGCAGCCGCAAACTCCAGGACAACCTGCGCGACGGCCTTCCCTACCCTTACACCGAACAGGACGGCCGGGCGTACATTTCCTCGCTGCTGGCCGCCGACCCCCGCGACGTTTTCGCCTTTGCCATCCTCTGCGACGGCCGGGTGGCGGGCAGCATCGGGGCGTTCCGGCAGGGCAACGTCCACCGGCGCACCGCCGAACTGGGCTACTATCTGGCCGAAGCCTACTGGGGCCGGGGCGTCATGACGGACGCCGTGCGCCAGCTTTGCGCCCGCGTCTTTGCCGAAAGCGACATCCTGCGCATCTACGCCGAACCGTTCGCCTACAACACTGCATCCTGCCGCGTGCTGGAAAAGGCCGGCTTCCACTATGAAGGCACGCTGCGCAGCAACGCCGTAAAAAACGGCCGCGTGCTGGATATGCGGATGTATTCCCGGCTGAAAACCGACGCCTGACCCGCGCTTGACCTTTGCCCGGAACGTGCTATTATAAAAACGTACAACAACGCAGGCGCGGCCGCCGCCAGGCCGCCGCGCCGCCAGAAAAAGGAGTGTTTCCGCCTTGACCACCAACGAAAAGATCGCCGCCCTGCGCGCCGCCGCCAAAGCCGCCGGGGGCGACGCGGTGCTGCTGACCACCAGCGACCCGCATTGCAGCGAATACCTGCCCGACCATTACAACGCCCTGCCGTGGTTTTCCGGCTTTACGGGGGAGAACGCCACCCTGGTGGTGACCGGCGAGGGTTCCGCCCTGTGGTGCGACGGCCGGTTCTATGTCCAGGCTGACAAGCAGCTTGCGGGCACCGAGATCGAATGTATGCACGACGGTTCCGCCGGGGTGCCCACGGTGGAAGCCTACCTGGCCGCCCACCTGGGTGCGGGCCAGACGCTGCTGCTGGACGGAAGCTGCGTGCCCGCCGCCCGCGCCCGCGCCTGGGCCGAAACGCTGGCCAAACAGGGCGCGGCGGTGCAAAGCCGCGACGTGGCCGGGCCGATCTGGGACGCTTCGGGCGAGCGCCCGGCCCTGCCCAACACGCCCTGCCGCCTGCTGACCCCCGCCCAGACCGGGGCCACGGCGGGCGAGCGCATCGGCATGGTGCGCGCCGAACTGGCGAAAGCCGGGGCCACGGCGCTGGCCGTGACGGGGCTGGACTGCGTGGGCTGGCTGCTGAACCTGCGCGCGAACGACATCCCCAACACGCCGCTGGCGGTGGCCTTTGCGCTGGTGACGCGGGACGCCTGCACGCTGTTCCTGGCGCCGGGCCGTCTGACGGACGCCGACGACGCCGCGCTGGCCGCCGAGGGCGTGGCCCTGCGGGATTACGGCGAACTGGTGGGGGCCGTGCGCGCCGCCGGGGCGGACGAAGTGTTCCTGACGGACGAAAAAGCCACCAACTACGACCTGTACCTGGCGCTGACCGCCCACCGCACGGTGGCCGGGGCCGACCCGATCTTTGCGCTGAAAGGCGTGAAGAACGAGGTGGAACTGCAAAACATCCGGGAATGCCATATCCGGGACGGCGTGGCGCTGGTGCGGTTCCAGATGGACCTGGAACAGGCATTGGCCGAGGGCCGCACCCTCTACGAGACCGACATCGAAGCCATGCTGCAGCGCCGCCGCGCCGAGCAGCCCGGCTATTTTGAGGACAGCTTCGCCACCATCGCGGCGTGGGGCCCCAACGCCGCCATGATGCACTACCACGCCGAGGGCGAGGTGAACAGCCGCATCGAGCCGCGGGGCTTCCTGCTGGTGGACAACGGCGGCCAGTACGACTGCGGCACCACCGACACCACCCGCACCTATCCCGTGGGCCCGCTGACCGACGACGAGCGCCGCTACTACACCTGGGTGCTGCAAAGCCACATCGACATGGCACGCGCGGTGTTCCTGGACTACTGCACGGGCTTTGCGCTGGATACCTTTGCCCGCGCGCCGCTGTGGGCGCACAAGATCAACTACCGCTGCGGCACCGGCCACGGCGTGGGCTTTATTTCGGGCGTACACGAAGGCCCCCAAAGCCTGCGCCCGCACAACCCGGTGGTGTTCAAGCCGGGCATGACGATCACCGACGAGCCGGGCGTCTATGAGACCGACCTGGTGGGCATCCGCATCGAGAACGAGCTGGAATGTGTGGACCTGGGCGAGAACCAGTACGGACGCTGGCTGGGCTTCCGCCCGCTGACGGTGGCCCCCATCGACACCGCGCCGGTGCTGGTGGACGAGCTTTCCCGCGCGCAGATCGACTGGCTCAACGACTTCCACGCCCACGTCTATGAAACGCTGGCCCCCCGCCTGACCGACGCCGAAAAGACCTGGCTGCGCGCCAAGTGCGCGCCCATCGGGCGGTAAAAGCGGCCCGCTTTATCACCAAAAGGGGACTTTGAAATGCGAGAGATACGGAAAAAGAGGGCGGTCGCTTCGGCAGACCGCAGCGGAAAGGAAGTGATCACCACAAAATCATAAAGGAGTACACATATGGAACCTGCAACGAATCTTCCCAGCCCGGAGGCGGTCTTTCCCAACGAGTACGGGACAAGCTGTTTTATCAAAAACGTGGTCAAGGCCCCCAATGTTTTCATCGGGGACTACACCTACTACGACGACGACCGCGACCCCGCCGGGTTTGAGACCCATAACATCCTGTTCAACTACCCCGAATTCGGGGATAAACTGATCATCGGCAAGTTCTGCCAGCTTGCTTCGGGGGTACGGTTCATCATGGGTCCCGCCAACCACCGCATGTGCAGTGTCAGCACCTATCCGTTCGCGGTGTTCGGCGGCCTTTGGGCCGAGCGCGTCCCGCCCCACATGGACCAACTGCCCCGCAAGGGCGACACCATCATCGGCAACGATGTCTGGATCGGCCGGGAAAGTGTGATCCTGCCCGGCGCCAAAATCGGCGACGGGGCCATCATCGGGGCCTATTCGGTCGTAGCGGGGGAGATCCCGCCCTACACCATCGCGGCGGGCAACCCCGTCCGGGTGATACGCAAGCGCTTCAGCGACGAGCTGACCGGCCTGCTTCTGAAAGTGCGCTGGTGGGATTTTGCGCCCGAAAAGCTGGCGGACTTTCTGCCGCTGCTCTGTGATCCCGACCTGGAAAAAGTCCGGCTGCGGCTGGAACAGGAGGTGACCCCATGACCCCGGAAACGCTTCTTTCCCGCGTACAGGCGTACTGCGCCCGCACGCCCCGCATCGAAAGCCTGCTGCTGGTGGGGTCGCGGGCGCGCGGGACCGCCCGGCCGGATTCCGACATCGACCTGGTCCTGGTGGCCGCCACCCCCGCCGCGCTGGCCCATGACCCGCAGTTTGCCGCGCGCTTTGGTCCCGTGGCGCGGCAGCAGGTGGAAGCCTACGGGGCCTGCACCTCGCTGCGGGCATGGTACACGGACGGGCCGGAGGTGGAGTTCGGGTTCGTGGCGCCGTCCTGGGCGGCGCTGCCGCTGGACGCCGGGACCGCGCGGGTCCTGCGCGACGGCTACCGCCTGCTGGCGGACCCGGGCGGGCATTTTGCGGGCGTGGGCATCCCGCCGCTGTGCCCCACCGGAAAGGAGGCCGCCCCATGGTCATCCTGATCACCGGCGCGACGCACACCGGCAAGACGGCACTGGCGCGGCGGCTGGTGGAACGGTACGGCTACGCCTGCCTTTCGCTGGACCTGCTGAAGATGGGGCTGATCCGCAGCGGCAACACGTCCCTGACGCCGGAGGACGACGACGCGCTGACGGAATACCTGTGGCCCATTGCGCGGGAAATGGTCAAGACGGCCATCGAGAACCGGCAGGACCTGATCGTGGAAGGGTGTTACATTCCGGGCGATTGGCGGCAGGGTTTTTCGGCCGGGTATCTGGCGCAGATCCGCTACCTGTGCCTTGTCATGAGCCCGCGGTATATCCGGGAAAACTTCGCCGCGGTGCTGGCCCACGCCAACGACGCCGAGCAGCGGCTGGATGATTCCGGCTGCACGATGGACGCCCTGCTGGCCGACAATGCCCGTTACCGCGCCCAGTGCGAAGCCAACGGCCTGCCGTTCCATCTGATCGACGGCGCCTATACGCCCGGCCCCGACCTGTTCTGCCTGGAAAACGAATAAAAATAAGGCATGGCCCTGCAGCCATGCCTTTCTTTTTCATTCTTTCTTTGCAAAGAAAGAATCAAAGAAACTCTCATAAAAATCGCACGAATGTGCGATTTTGGTTGAAAGTTCTTTGCTTACTTTCTTTCAAGAAAGTAAGTTACACGCGCTTATAGAGGATAGGGTCATCGTACCCGAAAGTGCGTTTGCCGTTCATCTCCATATGTTCGGTGACTTCCAGCACATCGGGGCTGAACCGCTCGAACAGCGTGAACTTGAGCACCGGCGTGAACATGCTGGTGCTGCCGCCCTCCCACACGCCGTCGCGCTCGGTGTACAGCGCCGGGGTGAACTTGGCCGAGGGTTTCAGTTCGCTGTATTCCAGTTCCGGCAACTTGTCCGCCGTCAGGCAGTCCTTCGGGCAGGTGGCCGGGACCTCGTAGCTGGTCAGGCGGACGCCGCCCTCCTCCTCGGTGAACAGGAACAGATGCGGCGACCCGTGGGTCTTGCCGTTCACGGTATAGTAGCTTTCTTCCAGCAGGAACACCCCGTCAAAGTCCGCGGGCAGGCCCCGGATCTTGTCGTTGCAGGGGGTGTTCACATGCTCGGCATAGGGGAAGCCCTCCCCCTTTCTTGGCTTCATACTGGGCGGCATTGTTGAAATGCCCGCTCAGCAGCGCGACGAACGATTCCAGTTTGCGCATGGCTGCGCTCCTTTCTCCGCCGCACACAGGCGGCGGCTCACATCCTTCCCCGGCTTTCTTGTAAGAAAGCCGGCAAAGAACTGTTATCCAAAACCGCGCATGTGCGCGGTTTTTATCAAAATTTCTTTGGTCCTTTCTTTATAAAGAAAGGACGCAATCTCCCGCTTACTCCGAGATCCGCTCCGCCGAAAGCTGCAGCACGCCGTTCTGGTAATCCTGCTCGGTGCAGGGCTGCCAGCGGTCCACCTGCCACATGCCGTCCTTCCAGATCAGTTGGATGGTCAGGTAATCGGCGCCGCTCTCGTCCGCGCCGGTGTTGCGGTTGACGCCGTACCACGAACCCACGGCGTTCAGCGTCACCGCGTCCTCGCCCCGGACCAGCCCCGTAGCCGTGAACCACATATCGGACCGTTCCAGGTCATAGGCCACGGCGTTGTAGCTGCCGTTGGTGATGGCGTCCGCCCAGCTTTCGTCGTTCAGCTCGGTGGAGAAGCACAGGTCCTCCACCTTGCCGGAATTGTACGCCGTCAGCAGCGAGCGGTAATACAGCCGCAGCAGCGTCTGCAAAAACTCGTCGTCGGGCGCCTGGCGGCCGTCCTTGTCACAGGCGGTCAGCGCGCCGAAACTGGCGGTCTGGTTGCCCGGCCGGGACACCAGCGCCACCGCGGTCAGGTATCCCTGCCCCTGGGGCAGCACGGCCCGCAGCAGGGTGTTGGCCTTCAAAATATCTTTCTGGTCCACGCTGGGGCGGCCCTGGGCGTCCACCGTATAGGTGACAGGCACGCCGTCGGCCGTGACCGTCATGCCCTCCACCACCGGCAGCCCTTCCAGATACAGGCGGCCGGGGTCCAGCTCGGCGGAAGCCGCTTCGGCCGTTTCCGCCGTGACGATGGGCGCGGGCGTGGCCGGGGCGTCCGCGGGCTGGGCGGGGCCTTCGTCCCGGTTCAGCGCCCAGACCGCCACAACGGCGATCAGCACGACGATTGCCACCGCAACGCCGATCACCACCGGCTTGCGGACGGCGCTTTCCTCCGGGTCGCGCGGGGCGGCCTGGGGCGGCGTGTCGGACAGCGGCGCGCCGCACTTGCCGCAGAATTTCTGGCCGGGCCGCGGGCATACGGCCCCACACTTCGGGCAGCGTTTCATAGTTCTTTCTCTCCTTTCCTGGCCCCGTGCTTCAGCTTTCCGCCACCGCCACGAGGTATTTGTAGATCTGGGGCTTGTATTCCTCATACAGTCCCATCTGTTCGTACAATTCTTTGTAATAGCTGAACAGGGCGGCGCGGGTCGTCACCACGTTCACGGGGTTCAGCACCGTATGCACGGCGCTGCCGGGGGTGTTGTAGTAGTTGTAGATCGGCGTGGACAGGGCGTAGAACCGCTCCGCATAGCGGATGTAGCTCAGGTTGAAATACAGGTCCTCCGACCAGTCCAGGTCCTCGGCGCAAACCACGTCCTCATGGGCGCGCACCAGGTCGGCGCGGTAGAGTTTGTTCCACATGACGCCATAATAGAAGCTGGCGGGTTCCTGCATCAGCCGGGCCGCAAACGCCTGCTTGTCCATGGCGCCTTCCAGCAGGAACCCGAACGTCTGCACCCGGTCGGGCCGGTCCACGCGGGCGTGCCGGGCCTCGGCCTCCTGGCTGCGGGGGCGCGGCGGCGTGATGCGGTTGTAGTGCGCGATGACCAGGTCGGCGTCCGACCGCTGCGCCCGGTCCACCAGCAGTTCGGTGGCGTTGGGCAGGATCGTGTCGTCGGCGTCCACGAACTGTAAGTATTCGCCGGTCGCCCGGCGCAGGCCCAGGTTGCGGGTGGCGGCCACGCCGCTGTTGGCCTTGTCGATCAGGACGATGCGCTTGTCCACCCCGGCGTACATCCGGCACACCTGCAAACTCACGTCCTGGCTGCCGTCGTTCAGCAGCAGGATCTCCAGATTTTCATAGGTCTGGCGGCGGATGCTCTCCACGCACCGGGCGATGTGGTCCTGCGCGTTGTAGATCGGTACGATGATGCTCACCAGCGGCTGCGGCATGGCGGCCACCTCCTTTGCGGGATTCTTCCTCTCCTTACACCATACCATAAAACGGCGCTTCTGGCAATGGAAAAAGCTGCCGGGTTGTGTTAGAATATGGGAATACGGCAGCAAAACCCCGGCCCGCCGCCAGGCGCCGGGGACTGCCGGCTCCTGTTTGTGCAAAACCGCATATCTGCGTTTTTATTCCATCCGAAAGGTCGTGTTTTTATGCAAGAATCCATCCTGCGGCTGCGCGCGCTGGAAAAGCAGCTCGCCGCCTACCGCTACGCCCTGAACGCCATCGACTTTGACGCCGAGACCGTCGCCCCGGAGGGCAGCGCCGACGGCCGCGCCGAAGCCTGCGCGGTGCTCAGCCGCGCCCGCTTTGACCTGCTGGTGAACCTGGACACCGCCGCCCTGCTGGACGCCGCCGCAGCCGCCGCTGAGGACGAGCAGCAGGCCGCCGAAGTGCGGGAACTGCGCCGCGAATATGACGAGATCGCCCGCATCCCGGCCGAGGAGTACGCGGCCTTCACCAAACTGACCCAGCAGAGCATCCCGGTGTGGGTCAAGGCCAAGCGGCAGAACGACTTCGGGCTGTTCGCGCCGTACCTGGAACAGATCGTGGAAGCCCGCCGGGCGCAGGCGCGGTACTTTGCGCCGGACCGCGACCCCTACGAGGTGTTCCTGGATCGGTACGAGCGCGGGCTGACGATCGCCCAGTGCGACGCCTTTTTCGATACGCTGCGGGCGGCCATCGTGCCGCTGCTGGCCGCCATCCGGGACCACGGCGCGCCCATCCGCACGGATTTTCTCGACCAGGACTGGCCGCTGGACGCGCAGCGGGAACTGTCCCGCCGGATCATGGCGGTGTGGGGGCTGGAACCCGAACACACGCTGCTGGCCGAGAGCGAGCACCCCTTCACCACCGAGCTTTGGCGCGGGGACGTGCGGCTGACGACGCATTACCAGCCGCGGGACGTGTTCTCGAACCTGTACAGCGTCATGCACGAGGGCGGCCACGCGCTGTATGAACGGCACATCGACCCGGCGCTGGACTACACCGCCGTGACGGGCGGTTCCACCATGGGCCTGCACGAGAGCCAGAGCCGCCTGTTCGAGAATTATGTGGGCCGCAGCCGGTCGTTTCTGCGCTGGCTGTACCCGGTGCTGCGGGAACTGTTCCCCGCGCAGCTTGCAGATGTGAGCGAGGAAGAGGTCTGGCGCGCCGTGAACCGCGCGGAACCGGGGCTGATCCGCACCGAAGCCGACGAGCTGACCTACGCGCTGCATATCATGGTGCGCTATGAGCTGGAAAAGGCGATGATGCAGGGCACGCTGTCCGTCGCGGACCTGCCCGCCGCCTGGAACGCCAAATACCGGGAATATCTGGGCGTGGAAGTGCCGGACGACGCCCACGGCTGTTTGCAGGACATCCACTGGTCGATGGGCGATATGGGGTACTTCCCCAGCTATGCGCTGGGCAGCGCCTACGGGGCGCAGGCGGTGGCGGACCTGCGCCGCACGCTGGACCTGGACGCCCAGTGGGCGCAGGGCGACCTGGCGCCCCTGCGGGACGCGCTGTGCGCCCGGCTGTGGCGCTACGGCTGCGTGAAGGAACCGTCCTGGCTGGTGCAGAGCCTGTGCGGCGGCGCCTTCGACCCGCACTATTTCACCGACTACCTGACCCGTAAATACACCGCGCTGTATAAGCTGTGAGCCGGGTGGGGGGTAAAGGCATTTTGTGGGCTGCCACCTAAAAGGCTCTTCTTCAAGTGTTGCTTTTATGTAGCCGCCCACCCAAAAGGCTCCTCATCGAGATTTGCTTTTTTAGGTGGCTGCCCGTTTGAAAGGCTCCCCTCTTAGGTACTGCTTTAGATTGCTGCCCACTCGAGAAGGCTCCCCTTTCAGGGGAGCTGGCCGCGCAGCGGCCTGAGGGGTTCTACTCTCCGGCGGTGCCGCACCTTCCGGGAGGTTCCTACGGCGGGGTCAAGACCCCGCCCTACAAACCACCGTAAACGTCCCCCTTCATATTTCGCTTTCTGCCCGGTTGTAGGGGCCGCATGTATGCGGCCCGTTGCCCGTTCGCGCCGCCACCCGCTTTGCCTGCTGCCCGCCCTTTTTCCCCACGCACGGCAACGGCAGCAACGGACTTCCTAATTTTGCCGCCCGTTCCCCCTGCCCTGTAGGGCGGGGTCTTGACCCCGCCGCGCGATGTTTTCCATCACCTGTAAGGTTCCGGGTCGTGGGAAGGCTCCAACCCCTCCCGGCAGCCACACTGCCCGCCAGAACGTACTGCGACGTTTTCTCGCCCCGGCACCTCGCTTTCCCCACCACCCCCTCCAGAATTTTACACTTTGTTCACGGCTGGGGGCTTGTTTTTGGGGCAAACTATAGTATACTATTGTTATAGGAATTATTCCTAACGCATCCTTCCCTTTCGAGCGGGCCGCAGGCCCGCGATCCACCTTATTTATTATCTATTATCTCTTATCTTTTATCTCTGTTTTCCCTCTCCCGAAAGGAGCATTTCATGGAACGCGCCGACATCGCCATCATCGGCACCGGCCCCGCCGGGGTCTCGGCGGCCATCACCGCCAAACTCCGGGGCAAACGGGTGCTGCTGCTTGGCCCCGCCGCCCTCAGCGATAAGATCGCCAAAGCCCACCGCATTTTGAACTATCCCGGCCTGCCCAACGTCACCGGCGCCGAACTGCGGGACGCCCTGGCCCGCCACCTGGCGGAGATGGACATTTCGATCACCGACGCCCGCGTGAACGCCGTGTACGCCATGGGCGACTACTTCGCCGTGCAGACGGCGGAACAAACCTACGAGGCCGCCGCCGTCATTCTGGCCACCGGCGTGGTGCAGGGGCGTCCGCTGCCCGGCGAACAGGAGTTGCTGGGCCGGGGCGTGAGTTACTGCGCCACCTGCGACGCGCCGCTGTACCGCGGCAAGGCGGTGGCCGTGGTGGGCGCCAGCCCCGCCGCCGAACCGGAAGCCGCCTATCTGGCCGAGGTCGCCGCCTCGGTGCTGTACTTCCCGCTGTACGACGGCGCGCCGGAACTTCCCGCCGCCGTGCAGGTCCGGCGGGAAACGCCCGCGGCCATCCTGGGCGAAAGCACCGTGCAGGCCCTGCGCACCAGCGGCGGGGACTACCCGGTGGACGGGGTGTTCCTGCTGCGGGACGCCATGGCCCCCGCCCAACTGGTGCCGGGGCTGGCGGCCGACGGCGGCCATGTGGCGGTGGACGCCCGGATGTCCACCAACCTGCCCGGCTGTTTTGCCTGCGGCGACGCCGCCGGGCTGCCCTACCAGTATATCAAGGCCGCAGGCCAGGGCAATGCGGCGGCGCTTTCCGCCGTGTCCTACCTGGACGCCCAAAAGCGGCCCGATCCCCAACATTGAAAGGAGAAATCATTTATGGTTTACGAAGTGCATCACAACGATCTGACCCAGGCCCAGGCGGCGGATGTCGCCGTGCTGGATTTCAACGCCACCTGGTGCAACCCCTGCCGCATGCTGGCCCCGGTGCTGGAACAGACCAGCGAGGAGCTGGACGGCAAGGCGCTGTTCTACGGCATCGACGTGGACGAGAACCCCGCCCTGGCGGCCCAGTTCGGCATCCAGAGCATCCCCGCCCTGGTGGTGCTGAAGAAGGGCCAGCCCGTGGCCCGGCAGGTAGGCTTCATGCCCAAGCCCGCCCTGCGCCAGTGGCTGGACGGCGTGCTGTAATCTGTCCTTTTCCACCGCGCCCGGTATAACCGGGCGCGGTTTTTGTTTGCAGTTTTCGTTCCTCTGCGCCCGCCGGAGAGTAGAACCCCTCAGGCCGCTGCGCGGCCAGCTCCCCTGGCAGGGGAGCCTTTGAGTGGGTTGCAACACGGAAACCCGCAGGCGATGCCCAATTTCGCAGTCCCCGCAGAGGAGCCTTTGACGGGTAGTAGAGCAAAGCCTCCCCTTCCAGGGGAGGTGTCTGCCGAAGGCAGACGGAAGGGTTTGGCACGTTCCGGCCATCCGGAACCCCGCGGGCAAAAGAAACACGGCGGGGTCAAGCCCCCGCCCTGCAACACCCCAAAAACACCCGCCATCCCGCCGTATCCTCTGCTTTTTTGAGCGGGCCGCAGGCCCGCGATCCACCTTATTTATTATCTATTATCTTTTATCTCTTATCTTCAGGCCCCCGCCCCGCCGCTTGAACCCTTTGGGGCCGCCGTGGTATACTGTACTAAAAATCGACCGTTTTTCCCTGCCGGCGGGTCGCCCCGCCGTCCACCGCAAGAAGAAGGTCCCTGCCATGCCTTCCGCCCTTTCCGCCCCGGAGCGCCCTGCCGCTCCCGCCATGCCCGGCCGTACGCGGCGCCTGCTGCCCTGGGGCGCGGCCGCGCTCTGCTTCGCGCTGTTCCTGACCGTCGCCGTGCTGTGCGGCGCTTCCCTGTTCGGCGCGCTGCGGTTTTATCTGGCCGCGGCGTTCTACCTGCTCCTGCCCGGCTGGCTGCTGGCCCGCCGCTTCGGCCCTCGCGCCGAGGGCCTGACCCCGCTGCTCACCGCCGTGTACGGCAGCGCGCTGCTGGCAGTCTGCTTCTGCCTGGCCGTGCGTTTGGGGCTGCCCTGGCTGCTGCATCTGGGGCCGCCCCTGGCGGCGCTGGCGCTGTTCCTGCCGCAGCGCCGCAAAATTTTAACGCGCCTGCGTACATTCACCCCCCCGCATCTAAAAATCACCTGGCGCTGACGGCGCTTTTCTGGGGCGCGCTCTGCCTGTTCTTTGCCCTGTCGTTCAGCGCGCGCAACGCCCACCCGCTGGCAGCGGGCTGCATCGTACCGGACCGCGACCTGCTGTGGAACGTGGGCAATGCCGAAGCCTTTCTGGACGCCTTCCCGCCGCAGGACATCCGCTTTGCGGGGGTGCGGTTCTCCTACCATTACCTGACCGAACTGCTGGCCGCCGCGCTGGCGATGGCCGCCGGGGTGCCCTGCTACGACGTGTTCGCCTTTTACGCGGGGCCGCTGTTCCTGCTGGGGGAACTGGCCGCCCTGTACAGTTTGGGGCTGGTCTTTTACCGGGGCAGCCGGGCCAAAGCCGCCGCGCTGCCGGTGCTGCTGTTCGGGTTCCAGTGCGCGTCGATGTGGAAGGCCCTGCCCACCGGGGACGGGCTGTTCGGCAACACGCTGCTGCGCCACCTGACCACCAACATCAACGCCCAGGGCACCGCCGTGGTGTTCTTTGGGGCGTTCCTGGGGCTGTTCGCCTGCATCAGCCGGGCGCGGTTCGCCGTGGGGCCGCGGTGGTGGGCCGCTTATTTCCTGGCTTTCGGCCTGTTCACCCTGGCCAAAGGGCCGCAGGCGGCGCTGGCCCTCTGCGCGTTGGCGGCGGCCATGGTGTTCGTGCTGCTGTTCCAGCGCCCGCGCTACGGCCGCGCGCTGCTCTGCCTGCTGGGCACGGCGGCGGTGTTCGGGGCGCTGTACCGGGTGCTGTACGCGGCCGGGGCCAACACCAGTATGACGTTTTCGATCTTCGCCATGGAGCGCACGCTGGCGTACCGGCTGCTTTCGCCGCTGACCGACTGGCTCTGCGCCCATCTGCCGGTGTCGGGGTATGTGTGGCTGGTGGGCATCGGCATTGCGGACGCCTTCCTGATGATGCCTTTCCAGTTCGTGCTGTGGCTGCGGGGCGTGCCCGCGGCGCTGCGCCGCCTGCCCCGGCTGGACCCGGCGCACCTGCTGGCCCACGCCGGGGTGGTGGGCGGGTTCCTGGCCTATCACCTGTTCTGGCACGAAAGTTCCAGCCAGGTCTATTTTGCGTTTTTCGCCATGCTCTGCATGACGCTGCTGGCGGTGGAATCGCTGCCCCGGCTGCGCAGACCGGGGCCGTTCGCGGCGGCCGGCTGGGCGTGCGGGGCTGTGGGGGCCGTCACGGCGCTGTGTGTGGTGCTGACGCTGTGCCGCAGCGGCGGCGTGCAGCTTGCCCGCACGGCGGGCCTGCTGGAACCCGTGGACAGCCCGCGGGCGGTCACGGCCAGCGACGAATCCGCCGCCCTGTGGCTGCGGGACAACACCGCGCCGGGGCTGGTGTTTGCCACCAACCGTACCAGCAGTGCGCCGCCGCCCGCCGGGGAGGACGGCATCTCCAACCTGTACACGGCGTTTTCCGGCGTGCAGTGCTATATGGAAGGCTGGACCTACGCCATGAGCAACATGGGCGTGCCGCAGGCTGAGGTGGAACACCGCCGCGCAGTGGTGGACGCGCTTTTTTCCGGCACGCTGGACGCCGCCGCATTGGCGGACTTCTGCGGGCAGGAGGGCATCGACTGGCTGGTATATTCCAAGCGGTTCCCCGGCGCAGCGCCCGCCCTGCCGGTGCTGTATGAGAACGCCGACGTAGCGGTTTACGCCGTCGCGCCCTGAACCGCCGGGCAGTAGGGCGGGGTCTTGACCCCGCCGCCAAAACCTCCCGCAGACGCAGCACCGCCGGGCAGTAGAACCCCTCAGGCCGCTGCGCGGCCCTGGCCGGGTTGCGGTTGGCGCATCATGCTGCGCGCCTTGGCGCGGCGCTTGCATTCTGCGACCGCTGCCCCTGCTCCGTCTCGCTGCTTCCGCCACTGGCGGCGCTCGACTCCGCAGCCCCTGAAGGGGAGCCTTTGAGTGGGTTGCAACACGGAAACCCGCAGGCGATGCCCAACTCCGCAGCCCCACAGGGGAGCATTTGACGGGTAGCAGAGTAAAGCCTCCCCTTTTAGGGGAGGTATCTGCCGCAGGCAGACGGAGGGGTCTTGCACTTTCCCTCAAACGCACCTTCCCCGGTCCGTTTTGGACGTCGCCTTGGATGTAGGGGCGGCCTGCAGGCCGCCCGCGCCACTTTTCCCCGACATCCCTCAAAAAACACCCCGCCGCCCGGCCTTATACAAGGCCGGGCGGCGGGGTTCTCCTATTATACTATACCGTTATTCCTGCGTTCAGTCGTCCTGTTCCTGAGAGAAGCTCACGATCTCGCCGGTGTCGGCGTCGATCTCGTAGTCGTACTCGGTGAAGCCCACCTTCCAGGAGAACTCATAGGTGGTACGGCCGTGGTCGTGTTCCATCTCCATTTCCAGGCCGTACACGTCGGCTTCCGCCACGCCCGCATGGGTCAGGGCGATCTGCTTGGCCTGTTCGGCGTCCACCGCCGTGCCCGTGGCCGCGCTGCCGGTCCACTGGCCTTCCCGCGCCCCCTCGGCGTCGTAGTCGTAGCTCAAAATTTTGCCGTCGGTGGCGCCGATCTCGTAGTCGTATTCCTCCACGCCCGCGTCGGTGCGGCGCAGGAACTCCACGTCATACAGCGCGATGCCGTCGTCGTAGTCCAGCCGTACCCGGATACCGTCCAGGTCGGCTTCGGTCAGGCCCGAGTGTTCCAGCGCGGCGGCTTTGGCGGCGTCCTCGGTGATATAGCCGCTGTTGGGGTCGGCGGAACCCGCCACACCGGCGGTCGTGTCGCCCGCCGGGGCGGCCACGGGCGCGGCCGGGGTCGGGGTGGGCGCCGCGTCGGACACGGCGGACGTGCTTTCGCCGGTCTGGGGCGCGACGGGCCGGGCGCCGTCGTAGGCGGCGGCGTTGGCGCAGCCTGTCAGGGCAAAGGCGGTCAGCGCCGCGGCGGCGATCAGGGTCAGAGCAGTCTTTTTCATATCAGGTTCCTCCTTTATCGGGGTGTTGTGTTCTTGTTGTGATCTTAGTATACGCCCCGAAGATTAAACCCGCATTAAAGTTTTCTATTCTTTCTTTACAAAGAAAGAACCAAAGAAATTCCAATGTTGTACTTCGTTCACGGGTCGAAATATCGAAAGTTCTTTGCTTACTTTCTTCCAAGAAAGTAAGGCAAGAAAGTAAGTTCAGCCCCGCCCTGTTTTTCTGCCCCAGAGGAAGCCCAGCCCAAAGACCACCGCCATATACACAAACGAAAGGACGTGCATGGCGGCCATGGACGCGGTGCCCACGGTCTGGGGCTGCGCTTCAAACAGGACTGCCAGATGGCCCAGCAGGTACAGGGGTGCGGCGTCCAGAAACAGTTGTGCGGCCGTGACGAGGGCCAGGTTTTGGGCGGCGGCGGGGACCAGCAGGTACTGCCACAGGTACACCAGCAGGGACACGATGCCGACGGCGTTGCCGATGAGCAGGGCCGGAAGGGGCTTCCATGCGCTTTTGCCGTACCGGGCGCCGAGCCAGGCCCAGAACACGGTGGTGAGCAGCGGCAGGACCACGAACAGGACGGAGCCGATCCCCGGCAGCGCGAGCGTGACGTTCGCGACCGCCCCCACCGCAACGGGAACGAAGGTCAATGCGATCAAAACGGGCTTTTTCATAGAACATCCTCCTTTTGGTCGTTTTTCCCTGCCCTTTCTTTGCAAAGAAAGGGCCAAAGAAACTCTATCCAAAATCGCACAAATGTGCGATTTTAATTGAAAGTTCTTTGCTTACTTTCTTCCAAGAAAGTAAGGCCAGAGCCCCCACAAGCATATACGGCGGGCCATTCAACCTATCTTCCCGTTAAGGCCCATTACGCACATACTGATCACGCACACAAGCCAGTGCCCCAAGCCAACGCCCCAAACGCACCAATCCTCTGTTCCGCGCACGATGTCCTCGGTCTTTTCCGTCTTGCGGGGGCTTTTGCGCATTTCCTGCCGCATATACGCGTAAACTTCGAGCTGCTTGCTCCGGGGCATAAAAAGGTCCCCGTACAGCAATTGATCCCAATTTCGGTAGATCTCCGGGCACAGAACGCTCAATTCGCGTTTGAAATCCCTGAGGGCCAGACCCAGGATCACCAAGACCCCCATGTAATATACCACGGTACAGACACTAAACCATAGAAACGGGATCGGGCGCCCAAACCATGCAGCCAGGTCAATTCCCACATAAATCATCGTGTTGATGATTGCCCGCCGAAGGGCCTTTTTCATGCCGTTGCCCCCTTCCTACAAAGGCTTACCGTTTTTGTTTTCCTGTTCTTTCTTTGCAAAGAAAGAACCAAAGAAATTCTATCCAAAATCGCACAAATGTGCGATTTTAATTAAAAGTTCTTTGCTTACTTTCTTTCAAGAAAGTAAGTCAAGAAAGTAAGGGCATCGTAAACGTGAACGCGCTGCCTTCCCCTACCGTACTTTCCACCGTGACCGTGCCGCCGTGGGCCTCGGCGATCCAGCGCACCATCGCCAGCCCCAGCCCGGCCCCGCCGCCGCTGCGCGCCGGGTCCGCCTGCCAGAACCGCTGCCAGATATGTTCGAGGTTTTCCGGCGCGATGCCGATGCCGTTGTCCGCCACCACGGCCACCGCCGCGTCCCCGTCCCGGCGCAGGGTCAGCCGCAGCCACCCGCCGGGCCTGCCGTAACGGATGCCGTTTTCCAGCAGGTTGATGAACAGCCGCATCAGCAGCGTTTCGTCCCCCTGCACCATCACGCCCGGCTCGATCTCGGTATGCAGCGCGATGTCCCGCGCCGCGGCCTGTTCCGCTTCGGTTTCGGCCACCATCGCGACCAGCTCGCTCAGGTCCAGCGCCTCCCGGTGGATGGGCTGACGGCCCTTGTCCGCACGGGCCAGCAGCAATAACTGCGACAGCAGCGCCGCCATCTCCCCCGCGCGCGCATGGATGGATTCCAGCGCCGCCCGCGTTTCCGCCGGGTCCTCGGCGTGGTCCAGCGCATACTCGCTCTGGGACAGGATCACCGCCACCGGCGTGCGCAGTTCGTGGGAGGCATCGTCGGTGAACTGCTTTTCCCGGGTAAAGGCATCCTCCAGCCGGGCGAACATCGCGTCGAACTCCCCGGCCAGCGTGTGGATCTCGTCCCGGCCGTCGCCCAGCCCGATGCGGCGCGACAGGTCGTTCCCCGCGCCGATCTCCCGCGCGGTCTGGGTGATCTGCCGCACCGGGCGCAGCGCCCGCCGCGTCACCAGATACCCGCACACCGCCGCCAATACCACGAACACCGGCAATACCAGCACCGCCGCGCGCAGCAGCGCGCCCAGCGTGCTGTCCACCGCGTCGGCGGCCGTCACCGTGCGCACCCACAGCGTGCCGTATTCGTCCACCTGCAACGGTTCGTCGTAGAGATACCACGTGTGGCCGTTGCTTTCCACCGTGCGCAGTTCCCCGGCCGCGAACACGGCGGAATTGTCAAAACTGCGCGGCACGAAGCCGTACAGCGGCACGCCCTTTGCGTCGTAGACCGAAAGGTACACCCCGTCGTCGAAGGCTTCCAGGTCGCGGTCGATCTCCAGTTCGCCGTCGCGGGCGTCGATCTCCCGGCCGCTGGCGGCGGCCATGGCCTGCATCCGGGCCAGCTTGCCCTGCCGGGCGCTCTGGGCACCGGCAAAAAACAGGAACCCCAGCGCGATGCCCGCCAGCAGCACCATGAACAGCGTGTACAGCAGCGTGACCCGCCCGGTGATGGTCCAGCGTTTCATGGTTCTTCCCGCAGAACGTAACCCACGCCGCGCACGGTGTGGATGAGTTTGCGGTCCCGCCCTTCGTCGATTTTTTTGCGCAGATAGCGGATGTACACGTCCACGACGTTGGACCCGCCCTCGTAGTCATAGTTCCAGACGCCGTGGCTGATCCGCTCGCGCGAGAGCACCACCCCCGCGTTGCGGGCCAGGTATTCCAGCACGGCGAACTCCTTGGCCGAAAGCGGGATGCCCTGCCCGCCGCGGGCGGCGGTGCGGGCGGCGCAGTCCACCCGCAGGTCCCCCACGGTGATGACGTCGCTGACCTGGTCGCTGCGGCGGCGGATCAGCACCCGCAGCCGGGCCAGCAGTTCGGCCAGCGCAAAGGGCTTGACGAGGTAATCGTCGGCGCCGCTGTCCAGCCCGCGCACCCGGTCCTCGACCCCGTCCCGCGCGGTCAGCAGCAGCACGGGGGTCTTGTCGCCGGCGGCACGGCGGCGGCGCAGCACCTCCAGCCCGTCCACCCCCGGCAGCATCACGTCCAGCACCACGGCGTCGTATTCCCCGCCCGCCAGATATTCCAGCGCGTCGTTCCCGTTCAGGCAGCCGTCCACGCTGTAATGGGCGGCCGTGAGCTGCTTGACCAGCAGGGCGTTCATCTCCGGCTGGTCCTCCACCACCAGGATGCGCATGGTTCGTTCCTCCTTGTGTTCGTACTTTCCACCATCATACCACAAAAAGATGAACGCTGCATGAGAATGACCGGGGATTTTTGGGGCGCGGGCGGGCGAGAGATCAAAAAATGACAGGAAAATCTTGGATTTTTCCATGTCCAACCGCTTCGGCGTTTTTTATAATAATTCTGTGCACCGCGCGCGGATTTCGTTCCGTATGCCCAAACCCGCGCGGAATTTCAGACACAAAGAAGGAGAATGTAAAAGGCAATGAGAAGACTTGGCAACCAAGGGAAACGCCTTTTGGCATCACTGCTGGCCGCCGGAATGGTAGCCGGTATGGTGCCGACTGCGGCGTTCGCCGAGGAATTACCCCCCCCCCGGTATCGATTCTGATACAGCTTCTGCTGCTTCAGAAGTTGCTGGCGGGGACCTGTCCGACAGCGAAAAGAGCGCCGCCCCTGAAGAAACGCAGACCCCGGAGAGCGCCGCCGAACCCGGCAGCGAGCCGGACGCGACGGACGAAACGGACGCCGCCCCGCAGGCAACGCCCACCCCCGACCCGGCCGCAGAGGCCCTTGCGGAGGAAGCCGGCAACACCCACATCGCCACCTGGGTCGATACCGTTCCTGAAGGTATCGATTGGGTGGACGGCGTGACCGCAGACACCTTTGACACCGCGTGGGAGACCGTGACCGCCGAGGATAAGGAAGGCACCACCTACACCGTAGAGGTCGTGCCGGAAGGCGCGGTCTATTTTGTGGATTCCTACTGCGGCAACATGACCGACGTTGAAACCACCGAACCGTTCGATGTGATCCACACACTGGCCGACAGCACGCTGCTGAACGACCGGTACGACCAGCTCAAGACCCAGGACACCACCTGGGGCCTGGTGGAAACCGATGCCCGCACCAAGAGCGCCAGCGGAAACGAAGCCAGCAAAGATTATACCGGGATCTACGGCGCAGACGCCATCGGCGCTACGCTGACCTACCAGTTTGCACTGGATGCCGGTTCCTATACCATCACCTCTTACCATCGGGAGTGGTGGTCGGTCGAGCCGGATAAAGACGACCGTGCAATCGAAGTCCAGCTTACCGATAAGGATGGAAGCGTTTTGGGAACGACTTCCAAAACCTTCACCGCCATCAATCAAGGCTTTACCAGCACGATTGACTTTACTTTGACGGAAGCCCAAACCGTAACGCTCACCACCAAATCCACGAGCAATCAGGCCCCCGTCATCAGCTGGGTGGGCATCGCCCCCTTTGTGGAGGAGGAACCCGCCGAACCCACGCTGTCCGAAGCACTGGAAGAGACCGACGGCCTGACCTATGCCGAAGGCGCTGTGGCGAAGGACACCAGCAACATGGGCAAGGTGTTTGTCAACAACACCCAGTGGGACAACCAAAACAAATATCACGCATCCTTTGCGGATACCGATGTTTTCAAGTCCAAGGCTTTCACGGTGCTGTTTGACGTGAACCCCACCACGCCCAGCGGTGACGACACCGACGGGAACAACGCCAAGCGTGCCGCGCTGACCATCGGCACAGAAGCCAACAAACTCCGCCTTGCCCTTTGGACCGGCAAGCTCGGCTATGGCACCAACAGTGAAGACGGCGGTGTCAGCGCCAATTCCGTGCCGCTTACCGGCTGCAAGCAGAACGACTGGAACTCGGTCGCTGTGGTCTACCATGAGGATAACGGCAGCAACGGCGCGGTCGAAGTGTACATCGACGGCGAACTGGCCGGCAGCGTGGCCGACCTGGGCTTCAAGTTCAGCGAGATGGACGGCATCTCGGCCATGCTGTCCCGTACCTTCAAAACCAGCTATATGCAGGAGGGCACCTACGACAACATCGTCGTGGGCAACTACGCCATGTCCGCGGAGGATGCCAAAGCGGAAACTGCCAAGCGCGCCGCCGCCAAGGACGACCTGCTTGCCGACACCCTTGCCCTGCAGGAAGCCGTCACCCGCGCTGAGGAAGCCATCGGCACCGACATCGACGCGGACGCCGTGCCCGAACGCCTGAGCGCAGCCCTGGCGGCCGCCAAGGCCCTGCTGGAGAATGTTCCCGCCTGGGACGAGCAGAGCAAGGTGGACGATGCAGCCAATGAACTGAACACCGCCCTGGATGTTGCGATCCCCGGCCAGATCGTCCTGAAAAAGTCCGACCTGGACGCCGCCAACGTGAAGGACAACGGCCTGACCTGGAAGGGCTGGGGCATGCTGAACGGCAACTCCACCAGCAACCTGCTGCTGGACTACAAAGCCGAAAACCCCGACGCCTACTGGGAGATGATGGAGTATCTCTTCGGCGGCAAACATCCGCTGTTCACCCATATCAAGATGGAGATGGGCAACGACGGCAACAACTCCACCGGCGCCGAAGCCTGCACCATGCGCTATGAGAACGAGGACGCCGACGCCTCCCGCTCCCCCGGCTTCGTCATGGCCGCCGACGCCAAGAAGATCAACCCCGACGTCAAGGTCAGCATCCTGCGCTGGGGCATGCCCAACTGGGTCGCCGAAAAGTGGAACGGCCCCAACAAAACGACCGATGGCTACGAAGCCATGTACAAATGGTACAAAGAGACCATCTTTGACGCCTACGAGAAATTCGGCTACGTGGTGGACTTCGTGAACCCCGACACCAACGAGACCGGCGACCCTGACGAAGCCTTCATCAAGTGGTTCGCCGACCGCGTCGCCAACGAAACGGAGTTCCCCTCCTACTTCACCGAGGACGCCAAGCAGGCTTATAACAATATCCGCATCATCGCTTCGGACGAAAACAAGGGCCTGCAGATCGTCCCCTTGATGCGCGCGGATAAGGACCTGTACAACGCCGTGGACATCATCGGCTTCCACTACCGCACCAACGCCACCGACGACTATGTGACGATGGCCGACGTGGATGACAAGGAAGTCTGGTACAGCGAGGGCTGCGCCACCTTCGGCTACTCCGAACTGCAGGAGAACAAGACCGCCGACACCCAGAACGGCTACGGCGCCAACACCATCGGCGGCTACCAGAGCCCGCTGGCCCTGGCGGACAGCATCCCCAACGCCTTCATGGCGTCCCGCCGTTCGCACTACATCTTCCAGCCCGCCATCGGCAGCTTCTATGAGGGCATCCAGTACGCCCACAAGGAACTGCTGAGCGCCCGCGATCCCTGGAGCGGCTACATCCACTACGATCCCGCCCTGCAGATGATCGCGCACTTCTCCCGTTTTGCCGTCACCGGCTGGGAGAAAACGCCCGATGATAACCCCGACAACAACACCATCTGGCGCATGATCGCCGGCGCCAGCCACGCTTCCTTCGGCGGCAGTGACAATGAGCACGCCACCGCCGGCATCAACGGCGACGCCAGCTATCTGACCCTGGCCGCCCCCAACGGCGAGGACTTCTCGGTGGTGTTCGTCAACAACACCCAGAACGAAAAGACCTTCAAGATCAGCGTGGAGGACCTGGACACTGCCGCGGCCAAGAGCCTGCAGACCTGGGTCACCCAGACCGACAGCTACATGCAGAAGGGTGCGACCGTCCAGCCCGGCGAGAACGGCGGCTGGCTCGTCACCATCCCCGCGTACAGCATCGTGACCGCCACCACGCTGGACGAATACAAGACCAGCGAGGAACTGGCCATGCCCGCCGACGGCATCCGTACCGAGGACCGCACTGTGCTGGATACCGATTCCACCGGCAAGAACGCCAACACCGAGGACGAGTACCTCTACGCCGACGACTTCGACTATGACGAAGAAGGCGACATGAAGCAGTACAACGCTGTCACCAAAAAAGAGACCGACGTTCCCTACCTGACCGCCCGCGGCAATGAGCCCCGCTATCTGCTGGACAGCCACGGTGCCTGGGTGGTCGAGGACGGCCGTCTGGCGCAGGAACTGAACGCCGGCGTCAGCCAGTGGAACGGCGGCGATCCCGCCACCATCGTGGGCGACTTCCGCTGGATGAACTATCAGGCCAGCGTGGACGTGCAGATCCCCAATGCCGACGCCAACGTCTGGACCGGCTTGGGCGTGCGCAGCCAGACCGGCATGAACTGGAACCAGGACGGCTACACCCTGCGCATCTACGGCAACGGCAAGTGGGAGTTCCTGCGTGGCGGCAGCGCCCTGGGCAGCGGCAATGTGACCGCCAGCTCCGACGGCAGCTATAGCCTGAAAGTGGCCGCCAACGGCAGCAGCATCACCGCCCTGATCGACGGCGAACCCGTCTTTACCTATGCCGATTCCGCGCCTTTCGATGCAGGCCGCGTCAAGCTGAGCTCCAGCTGGAACAAGGTCTACTTCGACAACCTCGAAGTCACTACCATCCCCGGCACCATTCCCTACGCCACCAGCATGGTGGACGGCCAGGACGACTGCGTTGAATATGCGGGCGGCTGGAGCATCCCCGGCCCCGGCGGCGGCAGCGCGGATGACTGGTACCGCACCACCAGCACCAACACGGCGGACGGCGCCAGCTTTACCTTCACCTTCCCGGTGGAGGGCACCGGCTTTGCCATCACCGGCGTGAACGACGGCAGCGCAAAGCTCACCGTCTATGTGGACGGGGAAGAGGTGGCCACCGATGTTGCCACCACCGCCAGCAGCCGCCGGTACGAGACCTACACCCTGACCGGCCTGGAAAACGCCAAGCACACCGTCAAGGTCGTCGTCAACAGCGGCAAGCTGGTCATCGACGCCCTTTACACGCTGGGCGAGGCGCTCCCCGCCAGCGACGATATCCTTGTTTCTATCGAGAGCGACCTGCCTGAGACCCTGGCCGCCTTTGTGGACGGCGAACCTTCCGCCAGCCTGCCCGCGCAGGTCGAGGTCAAGACCGGCGGCGAGGTCGTGACCAAGGGCATCACCTGGGAACGCAGCGGCGACTACAGCACCCCCTACGGCACCGCGTATGTCACCGGCACCGTGGAAGGCGGCCTGACCGCCATCGACGTGCCGCTCAGCGTCACGATCCCGGTCGAGATCGTGCCCAAAGGCACCGCCTACTTCATTGATACGGTCCGCGGCGATCCCGCTTCGCAGGCGAGCACCCCGGCCTACGACGCCGTCAAGGCTCTGCTGGGCGACCAGCTGCTCAACGACAGGTATGACCAGCTTGTTGGCGAGGACGGCGCCTGGGGCCTGGTGGATACCGACGCCGGTACCCGCGCTTCCAGCTCCCCTGCCGACAAGACCGATACCGGCATCTACGGCCACGACAATGCAGCCGGCGAAACGCTGACCTATGAGCTGACGCTGCCTGCGGGCGCCTACACCCTCACCTCCGCCCACCGCGAATGGTGGGGCATGGACCGCCCGATGACCGCCGAAGTCAAGGCCGAGGACGGCACGGTGCTGGCTTCCGGCACGATCAACCTGACCGGCAAGAGCGGCGACATCATCCCCAGCTACGAGTTTACGCTGGATAAGCCGCAGAAGATCAGCTACACCCTCACGGCTACCGGCACCCAGGCCCCCGTCATCAGCTGGCTGGCAGTTGCAGGCAGCGATGACGCGGTCGTCACCGTCACGTTCGACGCCAACGGCGGCAGCGCCGTCAACGCCAAGACGGTCCTGAAGGGTGCCACGGTGAACCGCCCGGCCGACCCGGTCAAGGAGGATTTCTTCTTTGCCGGTTGGTATACCGACGAGGATCTGACCCAGCCGTTCGATTTCAGCACCCCCATCATGGACAACATGACCCTGTACGCGGGCTGGGGCAAGCCCGATCTGGCGATCGACGATCTGACGGAAGTTCCCGCCGGGCTGAAAGACAAGTACGACACGGTAGACGAGCTGAAAGCGGATATGAAGCTCTCCGCGGAAGCGGAACTGAAACAGTCCGCCGACGGCATCTTCTATTATGATGTCACGCTCTACCTGGTCGATGAAGAAGGCCGCAAGATCGAAGTCACGGCCGACAACTTCCCCGCCGAGGGTCTCAAAGTCACCTTTGATTACCCCACCGACGAGGCGACCGGCGAAACGATCACCGGCGGCGATCATATGTTCACCGTTGTGCATATGAAGGACAACGGCGAAATGGAGATCTTTAAGGATTCCGATATCCTGTACACGGCCGACGGCCTGACCGTGACGGTCCACTCTCTGTCGCCCTTCGCAGTGGCCTACTGTGACCGCACGGCCCCCTCGGAGCCTTCCGATGGTTCCGATGCGGGCAACGGGAACAGCGGCAATACCGGCAGCGGGAACAACGGCAGCAGCCAGACCCCTGCCGAGGATACCGCGGCCAACGGCGCCCCCGGCGCTTCCAACGCCGCCGGCTCCGCAGTGCCCCAGACCAGCGACCCGATGCCGGTGGAAGCACTGATCGTCGTGGCCCTGCTGGCAGCAGCCGCCGTTGTGGTGCTGCTGGTGCTGCGCCGCAAAAACAAGAATCAGAATCAGGATAAGTAACCCGGCCGCGCCCCCTTGGGGCGCACGCCCCGGCAGCTTCCCCTGACGCGGGCCTGACCCGCCAGACAAAAGCAGCCCCCC
>SAMEA3387515__coassemble_1882_pt1 | contig 32669 bp, 23 predicted proteins | sample SAMEA3387515__metabat2_high_PE_016 | metagenome-assembled genome bin SAMEA3387515 (sample SAMEA3387515) | Felis catus | biome: Faeces | place: United Kingdom | collected 2012
TGGAGGCAAAACTCCACCCTTGTGCTTTTCTAAATTTCTATTTGACGCTTACGTTATGTCTTTTAATCAAGGTGATGATCGATTTTATAACAATATTTTCATTCAAAAAAAATTACCACCGTCTTTAGGCAAGGTACGATTTCCAGAGTTGGCTGTTCAACTTGGAAATACGCCACAGGTCAATCTTGAGACGGGGCTTCAAGTTTATAATGATTTCCCGGAAGAAAGTGGATACTATTATCAGTTTACGGATGAAGGAACGCCAGATACATCGTGGGGGAGGCAATATGACTATAGTAGCCACTTACCGATGTATGTGAGTGGAAATGTGTACTATAATGGAGCGCAACCATACAATAAAGAGAAACTAAATTATGTAGATACAAAGCACGACATTCAATTTGAGTTAATAAAAACTAAGGACGGGTACTTTATTGAAACAAATCTTTTTGAATATCTACCGCATCTGGATACTACGTTTGTATCGACATCGATGCTTGGACAGGCGTTTGAACCGGAACAGAAGTTTGAAAATCCGGACGGATCGCCGATTCACATTGATGAGGACTATTATGGTGTACGCCGAAGCCCACATCCAACGCCGGGGCCGTTTGAATGTAATGAGGACCTACAATATCCGGTTTTCCCGTTAAGCGCTCTTGAGGTAATTTGCTGCGATACCGACTGAGAAACTTGATGCTGAATAAAATACTGGATTACATCTTTGCGTTGCCTGCTTGGGAAGACTTTTGGCGCAAAAACGTAAGAATTGGCGTTTACTTTTCAAGGTGTGCCTTTTGCATAGGCTTTGACTCCACAGTCGGGCTTGGTGATATTGGATGGCCCGATGTCGCCGAGACTGATTCGGATTTCTTTGGCGGTACAAAATAACAACGATCTTATAAAAACACGCAAACCGGGAAAGATGGTTTCTGTTTTGCCCTCTGAATGGTAAGGTTTTTTCTGGAATTTAGAGTGATGATGGTTGCGATACTGTAATGATATGGATGAATCTTATGCGGTTTTAAATTCCCCGGCCGCACCAGGAGCAGCACCCTTGCGGGCGCTGCTCTTTTTGTTTTATATGTTGCCCGGCGGGACGTTTCGAGGGGGCGATTCGAACAGCTGTGCAGGTGACCGCCACCAGCGGCGAAGCAACATGGCAGGCATTCTGCCCCGCCATCATGATCGCCTTTTCGGTGATGAAAGGCTGTGGTTTGCCCGTCGCGGATCGCTCCGGCCGTTGCCGCTGCGCGGCAACGGCGGCGGTCACAGAGGGCGCGCCCCGCGCCAAGGGGCACCCGCCCGATGCGGGCACCGCAACCCGTACAGTGCCCGCCGTTTGTTCCGGCGGGCAAAAACAGTCCGGCGGGCTGCTTTTGGGGCGAGGCTTAACGGGCGGTCTCCCCGCTTTGCCTCCACACATCATCTCCCTCTCCCCACCCTTGTTGCGGGCCCGCTTTCGTGCTATGATGGTAGCATATCGAAACCGGCAGAAAGGGGACGGTGCCCATGCGGCTGGAAGCACGGGTCAACGAGATCTACGACCGCCTGACCGCCAATGAGCGGGAGCTGGTCAGCCATATCCTGCGCGACAAACAGAAGATCCGCGGCATGAACAGCACCCGGCTGGCCCAGCATCTTCACATTTCCCGCACGACGCTGGTGCGCTTCTGGAAGAAGCTGGGCGTGCAAAGCTATGCGGAGTTCCGCCTGCTGCTTGCGCAGGAGGACCGCGGCCCGCAGGCCCAGGCGGTCGAACTGCGGCAGATCGTCCATATGTACCATGCCATGATCGACGCGCTGCCCGGCCTGCCGTATGACCGCGTCTGCCGCCTGCTGTGCGCCGCGCCGACCATCTATATTTACGGCACCGGCAACGAGCAGAAAGCCATCGCCGAGGAGTTCAAGCGCAACTTCCTGCTGCTGGGCAAATGCTGCGTCGATCTGTTCGATCTGGGCGAAGTGGCGTCGGCCCGGTCGCGCTTTCAGCCGGAGGACGTGTTCGTGGCGATCTCGCTGTCGGGGGAAGGGGCCGAAGCCCTGCAGGTGATGCGCTGCGTCCAGGCGGCCGAGATCCACACCGTATCGCTGACCCGCTGGGCCAGCAATTCGCTGGCGCAGATGTGCCAGGAGAGCCTTTACGTCAGCACCAAAACGGTCCACCAGGCGGGCAGCAGCTCGTACGAGATGGTGGCGGCCTTTTACCTGCTGCTGGATATGCTGCTGATCCGCTGCCTGGCCCAGGTCGGGCGCGGGGAAGCGCCGTCCTGCGCGCACAGCCGGCGGCCGGCCGCGCTCGAAGCCCTGTTCGACCGCTGCTACCCCCGCATGAGCGAAAACGAACGCTACATCTGCCAGTACATCGCGGCCCACTACGAAGCCTGCGCCGCCCAGCCCATCGCGGCCTTTGCCCGGCAATGCGGCACCTCGCAGGCGCTGCTGGTCCGTTTTGCGCAGAAATTGGGGCTGGCCGGTTACGGCGAACTGAAAGCCATGATCCACCTGGGCATGAGCGAACCCGGCGCGCCCGCGGGGGACCTGCAGGCGCGGGTGGTGGAAAGCTGCCACAAGATGATGGACGAGCTGGTCAAGACCGACCTGCGCCGCTTCTTCGGGCTGTTTGCCGGGGCGCGGCGGGTCTTTGTCTACGGCAGCGGCTCGTCCCAGGTGCGGGCCGCCAGCGAGATGAAGCGCATCTTCCTGCCCCTGCGGGAGATCCTCCATGTCGGCGGCCACGATATGGCCCTGGCCCTGCAGCAGATCGCCCAGCCGGGGGATCTGGTCATCCTGATCTCCCTTTCGGGCGAGTCGCAGCCCGCGGTCGCCCTGGCCGAAAAGCTGCGCACCCGCGGCGTCGATACCGTTTCGGTCACCGGGATGCGCAGCAACACGCTGGCGTCCCTCTGCACCGAGTCGCTGTACATCCATTCCGTCCGCCTGCCGCTGGAAAACGGCCAGGAATACGGGACCTCGACGCCCTATTTCATCCTGATCGAGTACCTCTACCTCGGCTACCAGAACTACCTGGCCGCGCAGGAAAATGGGGTGGACAAAATTTCAGAACTTTGAATTTTGCACAGAAGCGGTACATCCTTTTTAGAAGCGCCCATTCTCTTGAATGGGCGTTGTTTTTTTGTTAGGATAGAGCCAGAACCGAACGAAACAGGAAAGAAGGGAAGGCCATGATCCGCATCATCTATCTGGACATCGACGGGACCCTCCGGGACGAGGCGCAGGGCGTCACGGCCGCAACGGTGCGTGCCCTAGAGCAGTGCCGGGCGGGCGGTCTGTATATTGTGCTTTGCACCGGCAGAAACCCGGCCAGCATCCAGGCGGACATCCGCCGCCTGGCCGTGGACGGGGTGATCGCCGGGGGCGGCTGCTACATCCGGCTCGGCGGCCGGGAGCTGTACCGCCGCACCTTCCCCCGGCAGACGGCGGCGGACGCCCTCGAAGCCGCGGCGCGGCTGGGGCTGGGGCTCTCGGTGGAAGCGGAGCGCCGGATCTTCATGAACAAAGGTGCGGCGCAGTATTACCGCGCCGAGTTCGACCGCAAGCTGGCGGGCCGCGCCGACCCCGACCTTGCCCTGCGCGGCAACGGCATCTGTTATCAGGACAACATCGGGGAGCTGGACCTGGCGCGCACGCCGGTACACAAGATCTGCCTGCTGGGCGAAGCCGCGCCGCTGGTCGAACGGGCGCTTGCCGGGCGGTGCCAGACGGTCCAGCGCAGCGACGGCTACCGGGAACTGCTGCCCCCCGGATGCAGCAAGGGCAGCGGCGTCCGGCTGGTCAACCGCACGCTGCACATCGCGCAGGCGGACAGCCTGTGCTTTGGGGACGGCGAGAACGACCTGGATATGTTCGAGGCGGCGGGGGTCCGGGTCGCAGTGCGGGGCGGCTGCCCCGCGCTGGTCCGGCGGGCGGATTCCCTCTGTGAGCCGCCTGCCGAAAGCGGCATCGCCCGCGAACTGGAGCGGCGGCGCATCCTGCCCGCCCGGGAACAGAAAGGAGCATGAGCCATGCAGCAGAAATGGTGGCAGAAAGAGATCGTTTACCAGATCTACCCCAAAAGTTTTTACGACAGCAACGGCGACGGCGTCGGGGATATCCGGGGCATCCTCGAAAAATTGCCGTACCTCCGGGACCTGGGCGTTACCCTGCTGTGGCTTTGCCCGGTCTACCGCTCCCCGATGGCCGACAACGGCTATGACGTGGCCGACTACAACGCCCTTGCGCCGGAGTTCGGCACCATGCAGGACCTGGAGGAACTGATCGCCCGCGCCGGGGAGATGGGCATCCGCATCCTGATGGACCTGGTCATCAACCACACGTCGGACGAACACCCCTGGTTCCAGCAGGCGCTGGCGGACCCCCAAAGCCCCTGCCACGACTACTACATCTTCAAGACGGGCAAACGCCCGCCCAACAACTGGCGGTCGGTGTTCGGCGGCAGCGTGTGGGAAAAGGTGCCCGGCCGGGACGAATACTACTTCCACTCTTTCGGCAAAAAGCAGCCCGACCTCAACTGGGAGAACCCCGCCCTGCGCCGGGAACTCTACAAGATGGTCAACGGCTGGTTGGACAAAGGCATCGCCGGGTTCCGGGTGGACGCCATCAACTTTATCAAGAAGGACCAGACCTGGGCCGACCGCGAGCCGGACGGCGCCGACGGGCTGGCCAAATGCACCAAAGCCTGCCGCAACCAGCCGGGGCTGGGGGCATTCCTGGCGGAACTGCGGCGGGAGACCTTCGACCGCCACGACTGCGTGACGGTGGCCGAGACCGCCGGCGTCCCCTACGACAAGCTGGGGGCCTTCATCGGGGAGGACGGTTACTTCTCGATGGTCTTTGACTTCCACTATGCCGACCTGGACATCGCTTCGGGCAGCGAGTGGTTCAAGCGCATCCCCTGGACCATCCCCGACCTGAACGAGAAGATCATGTGCAGCCAGACAGCGCTGCAGCAGTGCGGCTGGGCGGCCAATTTCATCGAGAACCACGACCAGCCCCGCGCGACCACCAAGTACCTGGGCGCGGCGCAGAACGACCCGGACGCGGTCAAGACGCTGGGCGCGATGTATTTCTTCCTGCGCGGGACGCCCTTTATCTATCAGGGGCAGGAGTTGGGCATGGTGAACTTTGCGCGCACCAGCCCGGCGCAGTTCGACGATATTTCCAGCATCGACCAGTATGACCGGGCCATCCAGGAAGGGCTGACCGCGGAAGAGGCTCTGCACATCGTCGACCTGCGCAGCCGCGACAACGCCCGCACCCCCTTCCCCTGGACGGCGGAACAGTACGGCGGCTTCTCGCAGGCAAAGCCCTGGCTGGCGATGACCGAGGAATTCCCCGCCTGCAACGCCGCCGCGCAGCAGAAGGACAGCGGCAGCGTGCTGGCCTTCTACCGGGCGATGATCCGCTTCCGGCAGGAAGGCCCCTGCAGCCGGACGCTGATCTGGGGCGACATCACGCCGGTGGCATCCTCCCCCGATGTGATCGCCTACCGCCGCGCCTATGAGGGCGAGGAAGTGTGGTGCTGGTTCAATTTCGGCGCTGCGCCCGCCCGCGAGGCCATCCCCGCGGGGCTGGAACCCGTTTGGGGCGATACCGCGGCCGTGCAGGACGGCGCCCTCGTGCTGCCGCCCCACCGGTTCGTACTGATGCGCAGAACGGTGCGCTAAAGTATACAGGAATCAGTCAAAGAAGGAGTTGGACATCATGGCAGAAAAGGACTATCGCAGCATTGCGGCCCAGATCGTCGAGATCGTGGGCAAAGACAACATCGTATCCGCTACCCATTGCGCTACCCGCCTGCGCCTGATCGTCAAGGACAAGGACGCCATCGACACCAAGCGGCTGGAAAAGGTGGATCTCGTCAAGGGGACTTTCTTCAACGCAGGGCAGTACCAGATCATCCTGGGCACCGGCATCGTCAACAAGGTCTATGCGGAACTGGACGGCCTGGGCCTGCACACCCTCTCCAAACAGGAACAGGATGAAGCGGTCAAACAGCAGCAGAAGGGCGTCAAGCGGATGATGCGGACCCTGGGCGACATCTTCATCCCCATCATCCCGGTCATCGCGGCCACCGGCCTGTTCCTGGGCCTGAAGGGCTGCCTGTTCAACGACAACGTGCTGGGGCTGTTCGGCGCTTCTTCCAGCATGATCCCCGACTACATCGTCACGCTGGTCAACGTCCTGACGGAGACCGCCTTCTCCTTCCTGCCGGCGATCATCTGCTGGTCCGCCTTCAAAGTGTTCGGCGGCACGCCGGTCATCGGCCTGGTGCTGGGCCTGATGCTGGTGTCCCCCGTCCTGCCCAACGCCTACTCGGTGGCTGACCCCAACAGCGGCGTGCAGGCCGTCATGGCGTTCGGCTTCATCCCGGTGGTGGGCTGCCAGGGCAGCGTCCTGACCGCCATCCTCACGGCCTTCATCGGCGCCAGCCTTGAAAAGAAGCTGCGCAAGGTCATGCCCAACGCCCTTGACCTCATCATGACGCCGTTCATCGTCATGCTGGTCACCTTCCTGATCGTGATCCTCGGCATCGGGCCTGTCATGCACGTGGTGGAACTGGGCCTTGTGAACGTGGTCGAAAGCCTTGTCAACCTGCCCTTCGGCATCGGCGGCTTCCTGATCGGCGCAACGTACCCGCTGCTGGTCATCACCGGCCTGCACCATACCTATACGATGATCGAGACCTCGCTGCTGGCGAACACCGGGTTCAACCCCGTCATCACCCTCTGCGCCATGTACGGCTTTGCCAACGTGGGCACCTGCCTGGCCTTCTTCGTCAAATCGAAGAAAGAGAGCGTCCGCCAGACCAGCATCGGCGCCATGCTCTCCCAGCTGTTCGGCATCAGCGAACCCGTGCTGTTCGGCATCCAGCTCCGCTATAACCTGCGGCCCCTGATCATCATGCTGTTCACTTCGGGCCTGGGGGCGGCGGTGCTCTCGCTGCTGCACGTCCAGTCCAACTCCTACGGGCTGGCGGTGCTGCCCTCCTACCTGATGTACATTTACGAGCCGTACCAGCTGTTCGCCTACTTCCTGGTCTCGGTGGGGTCGGTGGCGCTCTGCTTCGTGCTGACCTGCCTGTTCGGCATCCCGAAAGAAGTCACGACGCCGGACGAAGAATAAACCGCGCCCGCCAAGGAGGACTTTGTGATGAACGCACTGCAGCAAGACCTGCGGCGCCTTGTCCCGCTTGTGGAGGACCTGGGCGCCGCCCGCGCCGCCGCCGACCCCCACCGCCAGCACTTTCATATCCAGCCGCCGGTGGGGTGGCTGAACGACCCCAACGGCCTGTGCAAAGCAGGCGATACCTACCATGTGTTTTACCAGTACGGCCCCTTTGACCCGAACGGCGGCGTCAAGTGCTGGGGCCATGTCACCAGCACCGACCTGCTGCACTGGCGGCAGGAACCCGTCATGCTCTACCCCGACCAGCCCTATGACTGCCACGGGGTGTACTCCGGCTCGGCGCTGTGGGAGGACGGGACGCTCTGGCTTTTCTTCACCGGCAACGTCAAGCGGGAGGGCCGCTATGATTACGTCACCGCCGGGCGGGAGAACAACCTCTGCCTTGCCACGAGCCGGGACGGCCGGACCGCCGAAACCAACGAATGCCTGCTGTACAACGCCGGGTACCCGGCGGGGCTTTCGTGCCATGTCCGGGACCCCAAGGTGTGGGCGCAGGACGGCCGGTATTATATGGCGCTGGGCGCCCGCACGCTCGGGGACCGGGGCGAGGTCCTGATTTTCGAAAGCGCCGACAAACGCCATTGGCGCGCTATCAATACCCTGACGACGGACGCCCCCTTCGGCTATATGTGGGAATGCCCCGACCTCTTTGCGCTGGACGGCCAGTGGTATCTGCTGGTCAGCCCGCAGGGCATCGAGTGCCAGAACCGCTACGGCTGCGGCTACTTCCCGCTGTACGGCGATTTCCGGGGCGAATACACGCTGGGGGCGTTCCATCCGCTGGACGGCGGCTTCGACTACTATGCGCCCCAGAGCTTTCTGGATGGGGACCGGCGGCTGCAGTTCGGCTGGATGGGCATGCCGGACGCCCCCTATACGAACCCCACGACGGCCTGCGGCTGGCAGCACTGCCTGACCGTGCCCCGCGTGCTGACGCGCGGCGCAGACGGCGCGCTGCTGCAAAACCCCGCCCCGGAACTGGCCGCCCTGCGGGGCGCGCCCGCCGCCCTGGCGGCGGGGCAGACGGCCGCTTTCGGTCCCTGCTTTGCGCTGGAAGCCGCGCCGCAGCAGAGCTTCCGGCTGACCATCGCGGGCGGCGTGGCCCTTGCCTACGACGAAACGGATCGGACGGTGCGCCTTTGCTTCACGGACCCGGCCCTTTCGGGCGGGCGCACGGCGCGCCACCTTGCGCTGGACGCCCCCTGCCGCAGCGTGCAGGTCCTGGCCGACGCCTCCAGCCTGGAAATTTTCCTGAACGGCGGCGCGGCGGTCCTGACCACCCGCTACTACCCCGCGCCCGGCCCCGTCGCCCTTTGCATGCAGGGCGCGCCCGCCACCGTCTGGCCGCTGTCGCTTTGATGCGGGGGGGGGGCCTCCCCTCACACCAGCATCGCCGCGGTGCCGGCGAGGATCAGCAGTAGGCCGGCGGCGGCCCGGCGGGAGAGCTTCTCTTTGAGCACCAGGCCGGAGAACACGACGGTCACGACGATGCTCAGCTTGTCGATGGGGACGACCACGCTGGCGGGGCCGTCCTGCAAGGCGCGGTAATAACACAGCCAGGACAGGCCGGTGGTGACGCCTGACAAAAGCAGGAACAGCCCGCTGCGGCGGCCGATCGCGCCCAGTTCCCGCTGCTGGCCGGTGACGAATACCATGCCCCAGGCCAGGACCAGCACGACGATGGTGCGGATGGCCGTCCCCAGGTTGGACTCGACGTTTTCAACGCCGATCTTGCCGAAGATGGACGTCAGGCTGGCGAATACGGCCGAAAGCAGCGCGTATGCCAGCCACCCGCGCCCCTGCTTGGCCGGGGCGGCGCCGGTCTTCTTGGCGATCATCAGCAGCGTGCCCGCGCCGATGCCCAGGACCCCCGCCACCTGGGGCGCGGACACCGGCTCGCCCAGGAACAGGAACGCCAGCAGGATGGTCAGCACCGTGCTGGATTTGTCGATGGGGGCGACCTTGTTCACGTCGCCGGTCTGCAGCGCCTTGAAATAACACAGCCAGGATGCGCCGGTGGAAAGCCCCGACAGCACCAGAAACAGCAGCGTGCGGCCGTCGATCTGCCCGATGCCGCCCTGCGACCCCACCACGAACACCATCAGCCAGGAAAACGCCAGCACCACGATGGTGCGCACGGCGGTGGCGAGGGTGGAGGGGATATGCTGAAGCCCCAGCTTGGAAAGCACGGCGGTGATGCCCGCAAAAAAGGCAGACCCGCACGCGAACAAAAGCCACGGCATGAAGGATCGCGCTCCTTTGTCCCGTTTTTTCCCATTATAACGCGCCGCGCCGGGGAAGGCAATTCTTCCCCGGCGCGGTATAGATTTGCGCCGACGCAGAAAACCGCGGCCGCCCGCAGGGCGGCCGCGGTTTGGTTTTGCGGCGGCAGGGTCAGCGTTCGCTGCCCCAGAAGATGACGGCCAGCATACCGGGGCCGGTGTGCGCCCCGATGACCGGCCCGATGGGGGCGGTCATGACCTGGGCGGTCGGGAAGCGGCGTTCGATCTGCGCCCGCAGTTCGGCTGCGCGGTCCGGGCAGTCGCCGTGGCCTACCAGGACCAGCGTGCCGTGCGCGGGCGTCCAGCCCTTTTCCATCCGGGCAAGCTGCGCCGCCATCGCCCGCTGCGCGCCGCGGGGCTTTTCGGCCACTTCCAGCGTGCCCTGTCCCGAAACGTGCAGCAGCGGCTTGATCTGCAGAACGGTCCCCACGGCGGCCGCCGCGCCGGATATCCGGCCGCCGTGTTTCAGGTGTTCAAAGGTGTCCACCGTGAACCAGTGGCAGACCCTGCTGCGCGATTCCAGCACCCAGGCGGCCAGTTCGTCCAGCGTGAAGCCCTCCGCCTGACGGCGCGCCGCTTCCCGCACCAGGAACCCTTCCCCAACGGACGCGCAGAGGGTGTCCAGGCAGAGGACCCGCCGCTGCGGATAGCGTTCCCGCAGTTCCGCGGCACAGAGCTGCGCGGTCTGGCAGGTGGCGGACATCCCGGACGAAAAGCAGAGGTACAGTACGTCCGCCCCGCTGCGCAGGCAGTCCTCGAAGGCGTCGAGATAGACCGCGGGCCGGATCTGGGAGGTGGAAGCGAACTTCCCCGCGCGCTGGGCCGCATAGAACGCCGCAGGCGTGATGCCGCCCGGCCCGCAGACGAAACTGCGGCCGTCCAGCGTGATGTCCATGGGCAGGACAGTCACTTCCGGCAGGCCCTCCATCAGTTCGGGGGTCAGGTCGGCGGTGGCGTCCGTGAAAAGGCGGTAACTCATTTTTGAGGTTCTGCCTGCGTGCAGGTCTGGCAGTGGCCGGAACAGCCCCACAGCCGGTCGGCCGTGGGCTGCCAGTTCCGGGCATAGGGCGTGGTGCGGTCGCACAGGGTGTCCACATCTTCCGGGGATTCATAGTCGGTGGACCGGGCCCCGGTCTGTTTCACCATGGCGCGCAGGCGCTCCGGGTTTTCAAGCATCGGGCAGGGGCGCAGCATGTTTTCGTTGAAGGGCTGGTTCTTGTGGTAGGCCATGAACAGCGGGCTCTTGAGGGCGTCCAGCAGCGAGCAGTCCCGGATGTTCACATTGGAGTAGTGGATGAACACGCAGGGTTCCACGTCGCCGCGGGCGTTGATGTGCAGATACCGCCGGCCGCCGGCGATGCAGCCGCCCACATACTCCGCGTCGTTCTGGAAGTCCATCGAGAAGATGGCCTTGGTGGCGCGGAACGCCCGGATGCGGCGGTACATTTCGGCACGCTGTTCCGGCGTGGGCAGCAGCGCGGGGACGGCCCCGTTGCCCACCGGCATATAGTGGAAGAACCAGATGAACAGCGCCCCGGCGTCGATGATCTGGTCAAAGTACGCCTCGCTGCTCACGTCCTGCCAGTTGGCGCTGGTGTAGCAGGTGGAAATGCCGAAGGGCAGGCCGTGGGATTTCAGCAGCGCCATGGCCTTGTGGACCTTCTCGTAAACGCCCTGGCCGCGGCGGCCGTCGTTGGCGTCCTCGAACCCTTCCAGCGAGATGGCGGGCACGAAGTTCTTGACGCGCAGCATCTCGCGGCAGAAATCCTCGTCGATCAGCGTGCCGTTGGTGAAGGAAAGGAACTCGCAGTCGCTGTGCTTCTCGCACAGGGCGATGACGTCTTTCTTGCGCACCAGCGGTTCGCCGCCGGTAAAGATGTACATATGGGTGCCCAGGGCCTTGCCCTGCGTGATGATGGAATCCAGTTCGGCAAAGCTCAGGTTCAGCTTGTTGCCGTACTCGGCCGCCCAGCAGCCGGTGCAGTGCATATTGCAGGCGCTGGTGGGGTCCAGCAGGATGGCCCAGGGCACGTTGCAGTCCTCGCGCTCGGACACTTCGTCCTGGGTGGCGCTGCCCAGCAGGCTGGCGTTGAGGATGAAGTTGCGGAAGAAGGCCTTGCGCACGCCGGGGTCCAGCTCGTAGATCTTCATGATGAGGCGGTACCAGTTGTTGTCCTTATCATGGATGACGTGGCGGATCGCATCCCGCTGGGGCGCGTACCAGTCCTTCGGCACGACCTTGTCCACCAGGTCCATCAGTTTGGGGATGTTGGTCTCCGGGTCTTTTTCCAGATATTCCAGCGCCTGATCGAGCACCGCGCCCAGCGCGGCGACCTTTGCCTTGTTTGCCACACTCATGTCAATGACCTCACTTTTCAAATGTCGGGCGCGGCCGCTGTGCGGCGGGGGCGCCCGGTTTCGATTTGCCTGCATTATACCGCGCCCCCGGCGGCCCTGTCATGGGACAAAAACCCCAAACTGTCACCTTTTGAAACAGTTTGCCGGAAATGTCCGTTTTGCGCGGGCGGCGCGGCCCCTATACTATCCGGTAAACAGCAAACGGCGCGCGCCTGCAGCGCCGCGGAAAGGGAGAATAAAAATGACACAGGCACAGATCGACCGCACAATGGCGGAATCCATCGTGCGCAGAAGCCTAGCGGAGATCAAACGGGACCCCCGGCGGGCGCTGCGCAAACTGATCGACATCGGGCAGGAGACCGCCGGCGGGCACCTGCAGCAGGAGTTTATGGCGATGGCGCAGCGGCTGCTGCAAAAGGACAGCAGCCCCTACTACACCCTGATCCGGAATACGGTGGAACAGGTGGACGGCGAACGGCTGATGACTTTTGGCATGAATCTGGGCTGGAACAGCCTGACCCAGGGGGCCAAGCAGATCCGCGCGAACGAAGCGCAGCGGGGCTTCAATATCCCGTGGTCGCTGACCCTGCACATGGCGCAGACGCCCGGCAGCCTGCGGGGAAAGGACTACTTCCGCCTGGTATGCGAGGGCGTGGCGCTGGGCGTCTACAGCTATTTCCTGCTGCCGGAGGACGAGCCCTCGGTGCGGTGCGCGCTGGGGCTGATCGACGCCTGCCAGGGGTGCGCGTTCTGCCTGCTGCTGCCGCCGTCCTGCGACGCCGAAACGGTGCTGGCCGCCTCCCCTGCCGGGAAAAACGCCATCGTCGGCATCGACAGCGCGGCGCCCGGCTGGGCGCGCCAGGCCGACTGGCTGCGCGCGCAGGGCTACCCGTACCTGATCTTCCGCACCTACGCCACGCAGGCGGATGTGGAGGAGATCGTGTCCGGCCGGTGGGCGCAGCAGATCCTGCCCCACGCCGGGGTCGCGGCCGTGACCCTGGCGCGGTGGGGGGCGGACGCGCTGGACGATACCCAGGTCTACGCCTACGCGCTGGGCGCCCGCATGGGGCAGCGGTACCCCACGCTGATGCTGGACTTCTACCACGACAGCCTGTACACCGATGTGTGCATCTCCGGCGATCCCTGCTTTTTGGGTGTGCTGCCCGGCGGGCAGGTGACCGAGTACCAGGGCGGGCGGGAAGTCCCGGTGCAGGCTTCGGCGCGGGAACAGCCGCTGGACGAACTGCTGCGGCGCTTTCCCAAGACCCCGCGGGGGTCAAGGGGGTAAGGCATGGGGCAAAGCGACCGCAAATTTATCCTGGCGGCCATCGCCTACGCCATCGCCCTGGTGCTGGTGGTGGTCCATATCGAGGATATCCTGCGCGGCATCGGCTTTTTTCTGGGGCTTTTGAAGCCGCTGCTGGTGGGGATCATCATCGCGTTTGTGCTGCACCACCCCTATGAACATCTGCGCGCCTGGTACGGGCGCAAATGGCGGAAAGCCCCCAAACGGGCCAAGGTGTGCGCCATCGTGTCGGTCTATCTGCTGGCGTTGGGGGCGCTGGGGGCGCTGGTCTGCATCGTGACGCCGGAACTGGTGCGCAACCTTGTGATGTTCGCCGCCAACGCCGACGGCTTTCTGGCCGAATTGCAGCAGATGGCTAACTGGTTTACGGAATCCGTCGGGATCAGCCGCATCGACCTGAGCGCGGTGATCGCCCAGGCGGATGCCTACCTGGGCGGGCTGGCGCAGGCCGTGCATGGGTTTCTGCCGCAGATCATCGAAGTCACCACCGGGCTGGTCGGCAGCCTGGCCGAGGGGCTTCTGGCTCTGGCGCTTTCGATTTATATTATGAGCGGGCAGGAACGTCTGCTTGCACAGGCCCGGCGGTGCCTGAACGTCTATCTGCCCCGGCGCTGGCGCGGCGGGCTGTACCGCTTTTTGTCCATTGTGTATGAAGTGTTTGATAACTATGTGGCGGGCCAGTGCAAGGAGGCCGTCATCCTGGGGACGCTGTGTTTTGCGGGCATGACGGTGCTGCGGCTGGATTATGCGGCGATGATCAGCGTTGTGATCGGCGTCACCGCGCTGGTGCCCATCCTGGGCGCCTACCTGGGCGGGGCGGTGGGGACCGCGCTGCTGCTGTTCATTTCGCCCGGCAAGGCACTGGTGTTTCTGGTGTTCCTGATCGTTCTGCAGCAGGTGGAGGGGAACGTGATCTACCCCCGCGTCGTGGGCTGCAAGATCGGCCTGCCCGGCCTGTGGGTGCTGCTGGCCATCGGTGTGGGCGGCGGCCTGTGGGGCGTGTGGGGGATGCTGGTCGCCGTGCCGCTGACGACGGTGCTTTACCGGCTGCTGCGGCAGGATGTGCGCAGCCGTGAAGAAAAGATGCAAAACCAAAAGGGAGCGTGAATCTTATGGAAAAGCGATATTTTACTTCGGAATCCGTTACCGAAGGCCACCCCGACAAAGTGTGCGACCAGATCGCGGACGCGATCCTGGACGCGGTGCTGGCGCAGGACCCCGACGGGCGCGTGGCCTGCGAGGTGTGCGCCAATACGGACCTGGTGCTGGTGATGGGGGAGATTTCCACGACCGCGCAGATAGACGTGGAACAGATCGCGCGCGATACCATCTGCCAGATCGGCTACGACCGGCCGGAACTGGGCTTTGACGGCCATACCTGCCGGGTCCAGGTCGAACTGAAAGCGCAGTCCCCCGACATCGCGCTGGGGGTGGACCGGGCGCGGGAAGCCAAAGCCGGCAGCCGGGAAGCGGATTTTTCCCTCGGCGCGGGCGACCAGGGGATCATGTTCGGCTATGCCTGCGACGAAACCACCGAAAAGATGCCGTATTCGATCGCGGCGGCGCACGAACTGGCCTACCGTCTGGCCCAGGCAAGAAAAAGCGGGGAACTGCCCTACCTGCGTCCCGACGGGAAAACGCAGGTGACGGTGGAATGTGACGGGGCCGGGGACCCGGTGCGTGTGGATAACGTCGTGATCTCGGCACAGCATGACCCGGATGTTTCCCCCGATCAACTGGAACGGGACCTGCGCGCGCTCGTGATCGAAAAGGTCCTGCCCCTGAACCTGATGGATGAAAATACCCGGCTGCTCATCAACCCCACCGGGCGCTTTGTGCTGGGCGGCCCCGCCGCGGACAGCGGCCTGACCGGGCGCAAGATCATCGTGGATACCTACGGCGGCTATGCGCACCACGGGGGCGGGGCGTTTTCCGGCAAGGACCCCACGAAGGTGGACCGCACAGCGGCATATTATGCGCGCTATGTCGCCAAAAACGTGGTGGCGGCGGGCCTGGCGCGCCGGTGCGAGATACAGCTTTCCTATGCCATCGGCGTGGCGGAGCCCACCTCCCTGCGGCTGGAGACCTTTGGCACCGGCGCCCTGCCGGATGCCGAGATCCTGGCGCGGGTGCGCGCGGCCTTTGACTTCCGCCCGGCCGCCATGATCCGGGAACTGGGGCTGCGTGCGCCGCTGTACCGGCAGACGGCGGCCTACGGCCACTTTGGGCGGGCCGACCTGGCGCTGCCCTGGGAGCGGACCGGCCGCCTGTAAACATAAAATAAGGCCGGGGCGGCATCCTGCGGGATGCCGCCCCGGCCTTTGCTGCGCTTACTCGGTAAGGCGGGTGCTCATAAGATCGGAGGTGCTTTTCAGCAGCGTCACAAATTCCTCCGGCGACTGCTGCGCGCCGTCGGTCAGCCAGCGGAAGATGGCGAACAGCACGGCGTCGGTGATAAAGTGCGCAAAGAACGCCTGCGCGTCCGCCGCGGGCACGCCGTCGCGCCCGGCCACGGCGTCGATCTTTTCCTGTTCCGGCAGCACGAAGGATTCCAGAATGCCGAACAGAAAATCCTGGAAATACTGCCGGAAGGAATTCTGGCCGCGGTACTCCATGAGCTTTTCATAAAAACGCGCTCGCTGTACAGGTAGCGGCACAGCGACGCCACGATCGCCCAGCGGTCCGTCACGCGGGAACGCTTCCATACGGCGATGTACTCGGTGTCAAAGATCCACTGCATCAGGGCGTATTTGTCCTGGAAGTGGTAATAGAAGGTCTTGCGGCTCACCTGGCAGGCCGCGCATATATCGCTGACGCTGACCTTTTCAAACGACTCTTTGCACACAAGTTCCTTGAACGTCTGCGCCAGCGCCTTTTTTGTCAGGCTGGACTCCGGCATCTGGTTTGCCCCCTCCGGGAATGGTCGTACTGCCAGTATAGCAAAAAGCCCCCGGCCATTCAAGCAAATGGCCGGAGCGTTTACAAAATTTTCAATTCTGGCGCGGCGCGACGGCCTTTCCCCCGCGGGCCGCGTTATTTTTGCAGGCGCTGCTGGTATTGCTGCAGCTGGCGGGTCAGTTGTTCGCTGTCCATTTTCAGCACAAAGCGGTCGCCGAACCACATCAGCCCAAGGGCCAGTTCCAGAAAGGCCGCCAGCAGCACGCCGCCCCAGACGGGCACGCCGCGGAACCAGCCGAACAGCAGCGCGCCGCCGATGAAGCAGAGGTTGGCCGCCGCCAGCCAGACCAGCGTGCGGGCCGTGGTGCAGGGCGCGTTTTCGGGAAAGACGGCGCTCTCGAACATGGCGAACAGCAGCGAGACCAGCCACATGGTCAGCAGGTCAAAGATGGATACGCTGTAGGTGCCCAGCAGCGCGTTGCAGACGCACTTGAGGAAGACGGCGGCAACGGTGTAAATGGCCATGCGCAGTTTCATCTGCATGGCCCAGCGGTATAAACGCAGATAAGTTTTCACAGTGAATCTCCTCCTTGCAGTTTTGCGCGCAGGTCCGGCGCGTAACGGCGGGAGATGATGATCTTTTCCCCCGTTGGCAGAACGGCTTCGATCCGCCCGCCCGGGCGGCTGTAAAGCCGCCGCACGGCGTTCAGGTTGACGACCGTGGATTTGCCGCAGCGGAACAGCCCCAGCGCGCCCCAGCGCAGTTCCAGCGCCGTCAGGCTGAACGGGGCGCGGTAGATGCCTTCGGCTGTGTAGACGAAGGTCCTGTCGTCCACGGTTTCGGCCCACAGGATGTCCTGCGGAAAAACCGATACGGTCTGCTGCCGGTCATCCAGCAGCCACAGCCGGTCGGCGCCGCTTTGCAGCAGGTCCAGGACCTGCTGAAGTTCCGCGCTGCCCTCCGGCCCCTGCACGATGACCCGGACGCCGCCCGGCCGGTGCTGAATTTCCAGTTCCATAGGTTCTCACCTCCTGTGGCACCATCATAGCAAAGCGGCGGCGCCATTACAATGGCGCCGCCGGTAAGCGGTCGTTTGCAGGGGGGCAGGATGCACGGGTGCGCCCCCGCGCCCCGGCACCAAAAGCAAAAGGCCCATTTCCCGGGAACAGGGGTCCCGCGGGGAATGGGCCTGGTGTTTTTACGCCCCGCCGCGCGGCGCGGGCGGGATCACAGGTGCCAGATATCGGCGTTATACTGCGCGATCGTGCGGTCGGAGGAGAAATACCCCGACTTGGCGATGTTCACGAGCATCCGGCGCGCCCAGGCCGTGCGGTCCTCGTAGGCCGCCAGGGCGCGGTCCTTCGCTTCGATGTAGCTTTCCACGTCCAGCAGCGCCATGAACCAGTCCTTGTGCTTCATGTCGTTCCACAGCGTACTGAGCACGGCCGGGTCGCCGAGGGCCAGCAGCTCCGGCGAAACGAGGAAGTCCACCAGCGGCTCGACGGCCGGGCGGCGGTAATAGTCGAGCGGGCGGTAGCCGCTTTGGGCGTACAGGCCGATGACCGTGTCGCTGGATTCGCCGAAGGTGAAGATGTTGTCGGGGCCGACCAGCTCGGCGATCTCGACGTTGGCGCCGTCCATCGTGCCCAGCGTCACCGCGCCGTTGGCCATGAACTTCATGTTGGAGGTGCCGCTGGCCTCCTTGGACGCCAGCGAGATCTGCTCCGAAATATCGCAGGCGGGGATCAGGGCTTCGGCCCAGGTGACGTTGTAGTTTTCCACCATGACGACGCGCAGCCAGGGGCGCACGTCGGGGTCGCGCTCGCACAGGGCCTGCAGGCAGAGGATCAGGTGGATGATGTGCTTGGCCATCGTGTAGGCCGGGGCGGCCTTGGCCCCGAACAGCACCGTGATGGGCCGCGCCGGGCGGTGGCCCGCCTTGATCTGCCGGTACTGGTGGATGACCCACAGCGCGTTCATCTGCTGGCGCTTGTACTCGTGCAGGCGCTTGACCTGAATATCAAAGACCGAGTTTTCGTCCACTTCCACGCCCTGGCGCCGGGCCAGCAGCCGCTGCAGGCGGCGCTTGTTGTGCTGCTTGACTTCCAGCAGGGCGGCCAGGCTTTCGGCGTCGTCGGCAAAGGGCAGCAACTTTTCCAGTTCGGCGGCGTCCTGCTTCCAGCCGTCGCCGATGCGCGCGCTGATCCAGTGGGAAAGCGCCGGGTCGCAGGCTTCCAGCCAGCGGCGGAAGGTCACGCCGTTGGTCTTGTTGTTGAATTTTTCGGGGTAGAGGTCGTAGAAGGGCTTGAGTTCGCTGGTCTTGAGGATCTCGGTGTGCAGGGCGGCCACGCCGTTGACCGAATGGCCGTAGTGGATGTCCATGTGCGCCATGTGGACGCGGTCCTCCCCGTCCAGGATGGCGACCCGCGGGTCATCGCTGCGCTGCCGGGCCAGACGGTCCAGCTCCCGGATGATGGGCACGAGCTGGGGCGCTACGGTCTGGATGTAGTCCATGGGCCACTTTTCCAGTGCTTCGGCCAGGATCGTGTGGTTGGTGTAGGCGCAGGCGGCCTCGACCTGGGCGACGGCCGCTTCCATCGAAAGGCCGCGGGCGGTCAGCAGGCGGATCAGTTCGGGAATGACCATCGAGGGGTGGGTGTCGTTGATCTGGATGGCGACGTGGTCGCGCAGGGTATCGGGGGCGAAGCCGCGGGCCTCCAGTTCGTCCAGGATGAGCTGCGCCCCCGCCGATACCAGGAAGTACTGCTGGTAGACGCGCAGAAGCTGGCCGTCCCGGTCGCTGTCGTCGGGGTACAGGAACGAGGTCAGGCAGTGGGCGATGTCCCGCTTGTCAAAGTCGATGCCGCTGGCCGGGGGATCGGCGGGCTCCGCCACGTCGAACAGGTGCAACCGGTTGGCGATGCCGGTGTGCGCGCCGGGCACCGCGATGTCATAGAGCAGCGCGTCCAGCGCAAAGCCGCCGAAGGCGACCGGGTAACGCTTGCCGGTGGGCAGCAGCCAGCTTTCCGGCTCGATCCAGGGGTCGGGCTGTTCGTGCTGTTTGCGGTCGGTGAACTTCTGGCGGAACAGGCCGTAGTGGTAGTTGAGGCCCACGCCGTCGCCGGGCAGTTCCAGCGCGGCGATGGAATCCAGGAAGCAGGCGGCCAGACGGCCCAGCCCGCCGTTGCCCAAAGAGGGTTCCGGCTCGTATTCCTCCAGCGCGGCCAGCGAGCGGCCCATGCCTTCCAGCAGGGCGCGGGCCTCGTCGAACAGGCCCAGCGCCAGCAGGTTGTTGCTCAAAAGTTTGCCCATCAGGAATTCGGCCGAAAAATAGTACAGCTTGCGGTCCCCCTGCGGGGCGGGACGCCCGGCGGCAAGGCGCTGGGTCAGCGCCAGCAGGGCGTGGTAGAGCTGGCTGTCGGTGCAGGCGTCCGGCTCGCAGCCATAGAGTTCACGGGTGAGGGCGGACAGTTGCGGTTTCAGTTCCATAGCGATACACTCCTTTGCCGGGCGGTGCCGGCCATTGTCACAGGATGAAGCGCGGTCTTGGCGAGCGCGCGGCCCCTCCGGCGCGTCAGCGGGCGGGCTGGCAGTAGAGCAGGGCTTCCCACGGGCGCAGCGTGCCGGGCACGGGCGCGCCCGCGGTCGCCAGCAGCGGGGTGGCGGCGGCAAATTCTTCCGGCAGGGGGAAGGCGGCCGGGCGGCCGCTCAGGTTGACGGCGACGAGCATCGCCTGCCCGCCGCCCCGGCGGACGTAGGCGAACACCTGCTCATCGTCGGGGCAGAGCAGCGTGAAGTCCCCCTCCACAAATACGGGGTATGCCTTGCGCAGCGCGATCAGCTTCTGGTAGGTGTGGAACACCGAATCGGGGTCCGCCAGGGCGGCTTCGGCGTTGACGGCGGTGTGGTTGGGGTTCACGCGCATCCACGGCGTGCCGGTGGTGAACCCGGCGTTGGGGCCTGCGGTCCACTGCATGGGGGTGCGGGCGTTGTCGCGCCCCACGCGGTGGATGGCGGCCATGGCCTCGGCGTCGGTCCTGCCCTGGGCGCGCAGGTCCTTGTAGGCGTTCAGGCTTTCGATGTCCCGCAGGTCCTCCAGGGGGAAGGCCGCGTTCGTCATGCCCAGTTCCTCGCCCTGGTAGATGTAGGGCGTGCCCTGCAGCCCGTGCAGCGCCACGGCCAGCGCCTTGGCGGACTGCACGCGGTACGCGCCGTCGTCGCCCCAGCGGCTTACGATGCGGGGCAGGTCGTGGTTGTTCCAGAACAGGCTGTTCCAGCCGCAGCCGTGCAGGCCGTTCTGCCAGCGGGCGATGCTCTTTTTCAGGTCGGGCAGCGCCATGGGCCGGGGCTCCCACTTGGACGGACCCTGGTCCAGCACCATCTGCTCAAACTGGAACACCATGCTGAAGATGCTGCCGTCCGGCGCGCTGTACTGCCGGGCGCGGGGGATGTCGGCGCCCCAGGCTTCGCCCACCGTCACCAGGTTCGCCCCGCCGAAGGTCTCGCGGTTCAGTTCCCGCAAAAACTCCATCAGCCGCGGGCCGTTGGCCGTCACCTGCAAATCGGGGTCCTTGCCCACCTGGTCGATCACGTCCAGCCGGAACCCGGCCACGCCCTCCCGCATCCAGAAGCGCACCGCGGCGTACAGTTCCTGCCGGACTTTGGGGTTGGCCCAGTTCAGGTCGGGCTGCTGCGGGGCGAACTGGTGGAAGTAGTACTGCCCCAGTTCGGGCACCCAGGTCCAGGCAGGCCCGCCGAAGGTGGCCCGCATGCCGTTGGGCAGGGCGTCGGGCGTGCCGTCGCGCCAGATGTAGTAGTCGTGGCAGGGGTTGTCTTTGCCTTTGAGGGCCTCGCGGAACCAGCGGTGCTGGTCGCTGGTGTGGTTGAGCACCAGGTCCAGCAGGATGCCGATGCCGCGCTTTTTGCCCTCGCGGATCAGGGCGCGCATATCGTCCAGCGTGCCGAACATCGGGTCGATGGCGCAGTAGTCGCTGATGTCGTAGCCGTTGTCGGCCTGGGGGCTGGCGAACACCGGGCAGAGCCACAGGGCGTCCACGCCCAGCGTTTGCAGGTAGTCCAGCCGGCGGATGATGCCCGGCAGGTCGCCGACGCCGTCGCCGTCCGAATCCTGGAAGCTCTTGGGGTAGATCTGGTAGATGACGGCTTCTTTCCACCAGTCCTTTTTGTTGAAGTCCATCATAAAAGGTGCTCCTTTCCGTTGTATGTGGCGGTGCCGCCGGTCATGCCCGGCGGATCAGCACGCCGCCGGGGGCCAGGGCGCGGCCGTCCCAGCCGCGGGCAAAAGCCGGGGGCGCGCCCGCGTCCAGCGGGCAGGGGTCCGCCCCGGCGTTGAAGAATACGTCCAGCGCGCCGCCCCGGCGGTAGTGGACCAGCCGCCCCGCCCCGGGCAAAAACGCGATCTCGCTGCCCTGCAGGGCCGGTTCCCGCTGCCGCAGCGTGGCCAGCGCGCGCAAGGTCTGCACGCGGGCCTGCCCGGCGGGGGCGTCCAGTTCGTCCCAGGGCATACAGCGGCGGCAGTCGGGGTCGTGGCCGCCCTCCAGCGCCAGTTCGGTGCCGTAGTACAGGCACGGGCTGCCCGGCAGCGTCAGCAGGGCGGCCAACTGCTGCCAGAACTCGTCCTCGTTCCGCGACCGGCTGCGCAGGCGGATCGTATCGTGGGAATCCAGCAGCGTGAACTGCGCGGCGCTGACCTGGGGCGGGCAGACCGTCAGGCAGCGGCCCACGTCCCAGCCAAAGGCCGCGGCGGGCTGGCTTTTGTCCTCAAAAAAGCGGCGCAGCGCGCTTTGCAGCGGGTAGTCCATGACGGCGTCGTACTCGTCCCCCTCCAGCCAGGCGGGGGCGTCGTGCCAGATCTCCCCCAGCAGGTAGAGGTCGGGTTTGAGCGCCTTGAGCCGGGCGCGCAGCCGCCGCAGAAAGGCGTGGCTGACCTCGTTGCCCACGTCGAAGCGCAGCCCGTCGATCCCGTAGCGCCGCACCCAGCCTTCGCACAGGCGGATCAGGTATTCCTGCAAGCCGGGGTCGTTGGTGTTCAGCTTGGGCATGCCGCCGTGGAACGCGAAGGAAAAATACTGCCCGGCGCGGGTGCTGCCCTCGCTGGGGATGGGCCATTCGTTGACGAAGAACCAGTTCCACCACGGGGACGCAGGCCCGCGGGCCACCACGTCCCGCCAGGGGGCGAAGTCCGGCCCGCAGTGGTTGAACACGGCGTCCAGCATGACGCGGATGCCCTGTTCGTGGGCCTGCCGCACCAGGGCTTCCAGGTCGGCTTCGGTGCCGAAATCCGGGTCCACGCGGGTGTAGTCGGTAGTGTCGTATTTATGGAAGCTGCGCGCGGCGAAGATGGGGTTCAGGTACAGCCCGTTGATGCCGAGGGAGGCCAGATACGGCAGCTTTTGGGCGATGCCCGCCAGGTCGCCGCCGAAGCGTTCGCGGTTGGTCACGGGGCCGTGCCGCCAGGGCAGCGCGCCGCCGCGCCCGCTGCCGCCGCGGCAGAAGCGGTCGGGGTAGACCTGGTACCAGACGGTGCGGCGCACCCAGTCCGGCGGGGCGATGCAGTCGGCGGGGTTCATCCACGGCATCAGGAAGCACTGCACCCGCTCGTCCAGTTGCAGGTCCCGGCGCAGGCCGTCCTCATAGAGATACCAGGATTCGTCCCCCTCCTGCACGCAGAACACATAGCGCAGGCGGCGGTAGGGCGGCTGCACCGTGACGCGCCAGATCCTGTGGCGTTCCAGTTCCAGCCAGGGCTGCATCGCCACGCGGCGGCCCTGCCAGCTTTCGCCGCCGCCCGCGATGCCTGCGTCGTAGGGGTCGGCACAGATCAGTTCGGCGGCCGTCACTTCACGGCCGGTCTGCAGGGTGATCTGCAGCGTCGTTTCGTCGGTCATGCAGCACATCGGCACGCGCGCTTCGTGCCGGATCGCAGCCAGATTCATAGGCTTCACCTCTCCGATTAAGCGGACAAAATCATTCGGCCCAGCCGCCCTCGAACCCGGCGGCTTCGGGGCGTTCGGCGGCCTCACAGGCGCGCAGCAGTTCGCCCACGCTCCATGCCTGGGCAAAGCACCCGCGGGAAAGCCCCGGCGCGCCGCCGTCGTAGATCTCCGGCAGTTGGCCGATGCAGCCTTCCCGCAGGGCGGGGGCCAGCAGTTCCAGGTCCTGCCGCAAAGCGTCGCAGGCGTCGGCACCGCAGCCGCCCACCCGCAGCGCGGCCAGATAGTAGCCACCCAGCGGGAAGGGCCAGACCGTGCCCTGGTGGTAGGCCAGGTCGCGCACGCGCTGCGGCCCGCCGTACTGCGCGTGGAATTCGGGGTCGCGGGGGTCCAGCGTGCGCAGCCCGCAGGGCGTCCACAGCGCGCGGCGCACGCTGTTCACCACGGCGGCGGCCTGGGCCTTCGTCAGCGGGGTGAACGGCATGGACACCGCCCAGATCTGGTTGCAGCGCAGCTGGGTGTCGGCGGGGCCGGGCACATCGCTCACCACGTCGCGCAGGCGGCCCTCCTCCGGCATCCAGAACGCACGGCGGAAGCTCTCCCCCACCCGTTCGGCCAGCGCGTCGTAGGGCGCGCCGTCCTCCCCGGCCAGCGGGGCCAGCCGGGCCATCACGCGCAGGGCGTTGTACCAGTAGGCGTTCACCTCCACCGGGCAGCCGTGGCGGGGCGTGGGCAGGTGGGTGCCGATGCGCACATCCATCCAGGTCACCTGATCCAGCCCCTCGCCCGCGTGCAGCAGCCCGGCTTCGTCCATGCGGATGCCGTGGCGGGTACCGGCGCGGTATTTTTCTATGATATGCCGCGCCACCGGCCAGACTTCCCGCACAAAGGCGTCGTCCCCGGTGCGCCGGTGGTACAGCCACAGGCAGTTCAGAAACAGCAGGGCCGCGTCCACCGTGTTGTACTGGGGCGGCGCGCCGTTTTCGGGGAACAGGTTGGGCATCAGGCCGTCCTGTTCGTGGGCGGCAAAGGTGCGCAGGATGCTGCGGGCGTCGGCCGTGCGGCCGGTGGTCAGCGCGCAGCCCGGCAGGGCGATCATTGTGTCGCGCCCCCAGTCGGCAAAGAAGGGGTATCCGGCCACGATGGTCATGCCGCCGGTGGACCGCCGCTGTACCAGGAAGGCGTCCGCCGCGGCGGACAGCGCCCGCCCCAGCGGGCTTTTCAGCCCGGCGGCGTCGGCCTGGGCTTTCTGGCGGCGGGCCTGGGCGGCCAGCACCGTGCGGGCGGCGGGCAGCGCCCGCCCCAGCCCGAACACCACCGCAAACACGGCGGTGCCGCCGGGGGCGGCCGTGAACACGAACCGCCCGGCCGCGGCGCACAGGCCGGTGGCGTGGCGGCCGTCGGGGGCGTCGTGGCGGTAATATTCGCTTTCAAATCGCAGGGGCAGGGCCTCGGCGCGGCCATTCTCCACCGCGTAGTACAGCCGCACGCCGCCGCTTTCGATTTGGCCGTCCTGCCACAGGAACCGGCGGCGACGGGTCAGCCGCCCGCCCTTGGGCACGAACCGCAGCCAGGGCGTCAACCGCAGCGTGCAGGGGGCGGCGGCGTGGTTTTCGACCGTGTACTGCACGGCCACGGTGTTTTCGCCGTAGGCCAGCGCCACGCGGCGGGTGACGCGCACGCCGAAGGCTTCATATACCCAGCGGGGCGCGGCGGCGTCCCACAGGGCCAGGGCGCGCCAGCCGTCCTCGCCGGGGGCGCGGTCCAGGTCCTGGGTGGAAAGGCAGAACCGCTGCCCGTCCACCTCGGCTTCTTCGCCCAGGCGGTGGACAAGGTCCAGCCGTTCGGTGGGGGGCGTGGGGCAGGCCATCAGCAGGGCGTGGTCCCCCCGCGTGGCCGAAAATGCGCCCGAAAGCGCGCTGTACCCGCCCAGGCCGTTGGCCAGCAGGTAGCAGTTCTGCTGGGCGCGGTCGGCGTCGGCAAAGTCCGGGCGGCCAAACAGTGTATTCATACGGCAGTTCCCTCCTTGTGTTCTGCGGGCGCGTCAGGGCAGCAGGCCCAGGATCAGGGCGCTGCCCGCGTCCAGCGCCGCCTGCCCGGCGGCGGTCAGCGGCGTTTGCTGCTGCCAGCGGCGGCTGCTTTCGCCGTCCGCCAATACCTGCCAGCGCCCGGCGGGCAGCAGGGCGGTGTGGGGGCGGGCGTCGGCGTTATAAAGCAGAAGCAGTTCGGCCCAGCGGCTGCCGGGCCCGGCATTGTCCAGCCGGAAGCCCGCGCACTTGCGTCCCGGCCGCCAGGATTCCCGCAGGCGGGCGCGGGCGGCGGTGCTTTTGTCGGTCAGGGCGGGCAGCAGCGGGCGCAGGGCCATCAGGCCGCGGTAGTAGTCGGCCAGGTCCCGCCAGGGGGCGGTCCAGGCGCGGGTCCAGTCCAGCCGGTTCAGGGCGGCGGGCGCGTTGAAGCTGTCCCGCAGGCCCTGTTTGGTGCGGCCGAACTCCTCGCCCGCCAGCAGGAACCACCGCCCCTGGCAGCCGAAGCAGAAAGCCGCCGCCAGCCGGTTGGCGCGCAGCACCGCCGGGGCGGGGGCGTCGAACTGGCGGCCGGGGTCCATCGTGATGACCAGCTTGTCCCACAGCGTCCAGTCGTCGTGGCAGGAAAGATAGCTGATGGTCTGGCTGGGGGCCTGCACGGCGAACCGGCCGCCCTGCGCCCCGGCCCAGCCGGTCACGGCGTGGGCCAGGTCGTCCAGCCGGGCGGTGCCGCCGTTCACAAAGCCGGGGCGTTCGGCGTGCAGGATGTGCCCTTTGGCAAGGTCGCGGGTGGCGTCGCAGAACGCGCCGATGTTTTTGTCCAGCAGCGGCAGCGCGCGCTTGCCCGCGGGGTGGGAACCGGCGCGCATGGGGCTGCGCCGGGCGGCCCAGGGTTCCCCGAACACCAGTTTTTCCCCCGCGCCGTATTCTTCGTCCAGCGCAGCGCGGATGGACTGCATCAGGTCGGTGTCCAGCAGGCCCATCAGGTCAAAGCGGAAGCCGTCCATGTGGTATTCCCGCGCCCAGTACAGCACCGATTCCCGGATGTACCGCGCGCACATGCTGCGTTCGGTCGCCAGGTCGTTGCCGCAGGCGGAACCGTCGCCGGGGGTGCCGTCGGGGTTCTGGCGGTAGAAGTACCACGGTTCGGTGCGCCACAGCCAGGAATCCAGGTGGTAGGTGTGGTTGTACACCACATCCATAATGACACGGAATCCGTTCTGATGCAAGGCCCGGACGGCTTCTTTCAGTTCCCGGATGCGCACCGCGCCGTCGTCGGGGTCGCTGGAATAGCAGCCCTCCGGCACGTTGTAGTTCACGGGGTCGTAGCCCCAGTTGTACACGTCGCTGCCCTCCGGCACCGAACCGAAGTCGAATACCGGCATAAGCTGCACATGGGTCACGCCCAGCGTTTTCAGGTAGTCCAGGCAGGTGGGGTGGATGCCGTCGCCGTTCAGCGTGGTGCCGTTCAGCGTAAAGGCCGCGTATTTGCCGCGCAGGGCCTCCGGCACGCCGCTGGCCGCATCCCAGGAGAAGTCCCGCACGTGGACTTCATAGATGATGTCCTCCGGCGCAGGGGCCGGGGGGCGGTCCTGCGCCCACCCGGCGGGGTCGGTGCGCCGCAGGTCCACGACCATGCTGCGGCCGCCGTCCCGCCCGCAGGCCAGCGCCCAGGGGTCGGCGGTGCGGCGGGCCGTGCCCTCAAAGTCGGTCACGGTGTAATCGTAGTAGCAGCCGTCCCAGTTGCCGGGCACTTCGCACTGCCAGACGCCGTGCCCGGCCCGGTGCAGTTCCAGCGTGCGGGCCGCGGGGCTGCCGCCGCCGTCGGGGTACAGGCACAGCCGTACCGCCTGGGCGGTGGGGGCCCACAGGGCGAACCGGGTGGCGTCGGGCGTCCACTGCGCGCCCAGCGGGCCGTCGTAGTGGTACAGGTGTTCAAACGCGCGGGAATCATACAGCCGCCGGCGGGCGGCGGGGTCCGATACGGGGACCGAATCAAAAGGTGCAGTCTGCATGGGGGTTCCATCCTTATAAAGAAAATGTGCGGGGAAGCAAAACACAGAACGCCGGGCCAGCCGGGAAAACCGGCAGCCCGGTGGTTCTGCGAGGGGGTGTATAGAGAATGGCGGGGAAAATTTTAGCCCTTTACCGCGCCCGCCATGCCGTTCACATAATACTTTTGCAGTTTCAGGAACAGGATGGCGATCGGGATCGAGATCAGCACCGCCCCGGCGGCAAAGCTGGTGTACCAACTGTCGATGTACTCTTTTTCCAGCATGCGCCACAGGCCGATGGCGACCGTGTACTGGTCGGCGTTGGCCCGGCAGATGACCTTCGCAAAGATGAAGTCCACCCACGGCGCCGTGAAAGAAGTCAGGATCTGGTAGATGATGATGGGTTTCGACAGCGGCAGCGTGATCTTCGTGAAGATCTGCCACCGCGTGCAGCCGTCCAGCAGGGCGGCTTCGTCCAGTTCCTTGGGCATCGTGTCAAAAAAGCCCTTGATGATCTGGAAGCCCAGCGCCGCGCCGCCGGAATAGCACAGGATCAGCGCGATGCGCACGTTGTTGCCCTCGGTCAGGCCCACGGCTTTCAAAATGAAGTAGACGGCCACCATCGACATGAAGCCGGGAAACAGCCCCAGGATCATGGCCATGTTCATGTAGGGCTTGCGCAGCCGGAACCGCAGGCGGCTCAGGCAGAAGGACGCCGACAGCACGAAGAAGCTCGACAGCAGGCAACTGAAAATGGCGATGATGAGCGTGTTCATGAACATCTGGGGGAAGTTCAGCAGCGTGGTGTCGGTAAAAAGGCGCACATAGTTGTCCAGCGTGTAGGTCTTGGGGAAAAAGGTCGAAACGTAGCTGCCTTTCTCGCCCCGGAAGCTGGTCAGGATGACCCACAGCACCGGGAACATCCACACCGCGGCCAGCACCGCCAGCACGGCGTGCACGATGATGTTGTTGCGCAGCTTGGCCCGTTTGGCGCTTGTCTGTTTCATGGTCAGATGCCTCCTTCTTCACGGTAGGACTTGCTGTTGCGGTAGGTCAGCAGCGCGCCCACGGCCAGGATGATGAACGTCAGGATGCCCACGACCGCGCCTACATTGTAGTACTGCTTGTCGATGGTCAGCTTGTACAGCCAGGTCACCAGCAGGTCCGTGCTGCCCGCGGTGGAAGCCAAGTCTGTGACCGGGTCGCCGCCGGAAAGCAGGTAGATCACGTTGAAGTTGTTGACGTTGGCGGTGAAGGTGGCGATCAGGTACGGCGTCGTCACATACAGCATGTAGGGCAGCGTGATGCGGAAGAACGTCTGGACGGAGTTCGCGCCGTCCACCTTGGCGGCCTCATACAGTCCGGTGGGGATGTTCTGCAAAACGCCGGTCAGTTGCAGCAGCGTGTAGGGCACGCCCACCCAGATGTTGATAAGGATGACCGTCACCCGCGCCCAGGTCGGGTCGGTGAAGAACGGCAGGCTGGTGCCGTCCGCGATCAGCCCCAACTGGCGCAGCAGCACGTTGACCGCGCCCTCAGGCTGCAGCATCGTGCGCATGATTAGCAGCGATACGAACATGGGCACCGCGCAGGGCAGCACGAAGCAGAAGCGCCAGAAGCCCTTGATCCGGGTCTCTTTGCGGTTGATGACGATGGCCAGGATCATGCCCGCGATGTAGTTGGTAAAGGTGGCGAAGAACGCCCACACCAGCGTCCAGACCAGCACGTTCCAGAAGGTGGAACCCAGGATGGAGTCGGCGTCGAACAGCGTGGCAAAGTTCTCCAGCCCCACCCAGTCGAACAGCACCAGATGGTTGTCGATCTTGCTGTAGTTGGTGAACGCCATGCAGATCATGAACAGAAGCGGCAGGATGGTCAGCGCCGTGATGAAGATCATCGGCGGGGTCATCAGCAGGCGGTAGAGGTTCTCGTCCAGAAGGGCCTTCAGGTCCTCGGCAAAGCTGTTCACGTGCTTGCCCGCGCGGGCCAGGCACTCGGCGCGGTAGGCGCTTTTCAGCGTGCCGCGCCAGATCCAGAACATCACGCCGGTCAGCAGCAGGGTCGCCAGCCCGTAAAGCAGCAGCAGGACCGACTGGTCGCCCTGGGTGTATTCAAACACCTGCAATTCCTCGTTCCAGACTTCCTGGCGTTCCACGGTGCCCAGGCTGCCCAGCATATAAATATTGTGGAAGCCGTACATCACCATAAAGACGATGTAGGCGATCTCGGCTGCCAAAAACAGCAGCCCTTTGATGAACTGCCGGTGGACGATGTTGCCAAAGCCCATCAGGACCGCCGACATCCGCGTTTCGGGCCCGCCGTTTTTCAGGGCGCCCAGGCAGGTGTACGGGTTCTCCCGTTCCAGGGTGCGGCGCATTCTGGCCGCGGTGATCGCATTGTTCACAGGTATCCTCCCTTTCTGAAAGCGCGTCCCGGCGCCGCTTACGAAATCCCGTTGCTGTTCATGGCCTCGTTCATGGCCTCGGTCTGTTCGGCGGCGTTGTCATGGGTGATGGTCCCGTTGCGGATGCCCTTGCCCATGTTTTCCACGGGGGTCCAGCAGTTGTTCATCGACGCCACGAACGGCTGCAGGACCGAGGTGCGGTCAAAGGTGTCGTTCTGGGCGAACACCAGCGGGTCGTTGGCCACGGTGGGGTCCGCCAGCAGCGTGGTGTTGCAGGGGATCACGTTGCGCAGTTCATAGTGGAGCTGCTGGGCTTCGGCCGAACCCAGATAGATCGCCAGTTCCACGGCCTGCACGGGGTACTCGGTGTTGGAATTGACGCCGATGGCCTTGCTGCCCGCGTAGGCGAGCATCTGCTTTTCCTCGCCGTTCAGCGTGAAGGTGGGCAGGGCGGCCACGCCCATGTTGTCGCCCAGGATCTCCTGGATGGCGGCGGCGTCCCAGCTTCCGGTAAAGATGGCGTTGATGCTGCCGTCCCGCAGCCCCGCCAGGCCGGAACCGTCGGCGTCCACCGTAAAGTTCGGGTTGTTGTACAGGTCGATCAGGTAGTCGGTGACGGCGGCCGCTTTCTCGCCGCCAAAGTCGGCGCCCAGTTCCTCCTGGGTGCCGTCCCCGAACAGCGTGCAGCCGTTGCCAAAGTAGAACGCCGGCAAATACCAGGAGTTGGTGAACGGGAAGCTGACCACGCCTTTTTCCAGCATGGTGTCCAGGTTTTTGGCGTCCTCGTCGCTGAACACGCTCTTGTCGTAGTACATGAACCAGGTGTTGGTGGTGAACGGCACGCCGTACACATAGCCGTCCAGCGTCAGGCTGTCCACCAGGCTCTCGCTGTTGGTGGCGCGGATCTCGTCGGCGTACTTGCCGCCGATCTTCGCCAGCGCCCCGGCGTCGGTCAGGGTGGTCAGCGTATCGTTGGCGAACAGGAACACGTCGGCGCTGGCCTCGGCGTCCTGGCTCACGGTGGTGGCGGCGCTGGCTTCGTCGGCCACGCCGTACACGAAGGTGATGTCCCATTCGGGGTGCATCGCGGCAAAATTCTCGCAGCAGGTCTGTAACCATTCGCCGCTGTCCTTGGACTGGTCCTCCGACGGGCTCCAGACCATCAGGCGCACGCTCTCGGCGCCGCTGCCGCCGGAGCAGCCCGTCAGCAGGCCCGCAAGGGTGGCCCCCGCCAGCGTGGCGGCAAGGACCGCGGATCGTTTCTTACCCATTTGGCATTCCTCCATCCAGATCACGGCCGCCGGCAGGCCCGGCGCGGCCGCATATATGCAATACAGGCGGATCGCAATGTTTCGTAACTGTTGCGGACGCCTGCCGTGTACGGTTGCGGTGATGGCTCTGTGGTTTCGAGATGTTTCGTATCGCTATTACTATAGCGCGCTTTTTCTCGTTTTACAAGAGTTTTTTGGTGATATTTTGATAGTTTGTGAAGGCTGCACAACAAAAGGATGGTCGCTTTGTCCAGAATGACAAGAGAGCGGCGGGGACTGTGCGGGCGAAACAATACGAAACTTCATAAAGTGTACAAAAATTCGCGGACCGCCCCGGCGGGAGCATTGCCTTTTGCCGGGCGATCCGCTATAATAGAGAGGAAAGAAAAAAAGTAAACCCGCGTATCTGCGCAGAAAGAAGGACCTTCCCCATGGCGACGATGGAAGAAATTGCAAAGAAAGTGGGCGTGTCCAAGGGGACGGTATCCAAGGCGATCAACGGCGCGGCGGACATCAGCGAAACTTTGCGCAAAACCATTTTGGAAACGGCGGTGGAGCTGGGCTATACCCGCGCGCGCCGGGGCGCGGTGCGCACGCTGTGCATTTTTATCGAGAATATGGGCTACACCCGGCCGGAGGATTTCGGCACCGACATCGTCACCGGCTTCCGTCAGATGGCGGAACCGGCGGGGTTCGACGTGCGGGTGGTGGAACTCAGCGCCGAACTGGAACGCTCGGTCCCCTACGACGCCTATATGCTGCGGGAGGGCTACCTCGGCGCGCTGTTTTTGGGCCTGAGCCTGAACGACCCCTGGATGCGGGACTTCCATACCAGCCACACGCCCGCCGTTTTGTATGATAACATCGTGCAGCCCAACCCCACGGTGGCCACGCTGGGCATGGACAATAACGAGGCCATCAGCCAGGCCGTGGCGGAACTGTGCGCCCTGGGCCACCATAAGATCGGCTACCTGAGCAGCGCGCTGGGGTCCCATGTCTACCAGGTGCGCTACCGCAGCTTTTTCAACGCCCTGCGCAGTAATTCCCTGCCCGACGATCCCTCGCTGGCGGGGGTCAGCTACTTTTCGGCCGAAACGCTGGACACCCACCTCCCCCGCCTGCTGGGGCAGGGGGTCACGGCGATCCTGTGCAGTTCCGACCTGCTGGCCCATACGGTCATGATCCGCTGCCAGGAACTGGGCGTGCAGGTCCCGCGCGACCTGAGCATCGTGGGCTTCGACGACCTGCCCTTCTGCGCCCACACGGCGCCGCCGCTGTCCACCATCCGGCAGGACCGCCTGCAGTTGGGCAAAAGCGGATACTACGCCTTGTCCAGTCTGCTGGGCGGCGTGCCCATCAGCAGCCTGCTGCTGCACGCGCAGCCCATCCTGCGCGGCTCCACCGGCCCCGCCCCCGCCGCCCCGGCCGCCGTCCCGGCGGTCTCTCCGTCCGCGGCGGCTTCGGCCGCGCCAGTGGACGAAGCTGCCGCCACCCCTGCCCAGGGGTGAACTGTGCGCAGGGGCGGCAAGTGATGGGCCCGTTGTGGCTGTTTCGACGCCGTGCCTGATATGCCGGTTTCCAGCGCGGCAGTTTGCCGCTTGTATTGCGGTCTGCGTCCCTCTCCCTGCACGGGGGGGCGGCCGCAGGCTCGTCCGGCCTGCGAATCAAACCTGAATATCCCCCGCGCCGCCTGCGCGGGACCCGCAGCGGCCTTCCCCTTCCGGGGAAGGCCGCCTTTGCATCTGCCATAGAACACGCAGCCCCCGGCGGGCGCCGAAAGGCGCCCGCCGGGGGCATTGTTATATAGTGAGACAGCTTAGGGCCGGACGGACAAGTCCTCAGATCTCATACCAGCGGATCTCGTTGGCGTCCAGGTGCAGCGCAAAGCTGGAACCGTCGCCGCGGTAGACGGTGGTATCCTGCGGCTCGTAGGTGTTGTTCACGACGCAGTACTTGCCGTTCTTGACGT
>SAMEA3387515__coassemble_1897_pt1 | contig 31422 bp, 25 predicted proteins | sample SAMEA3387515__metabat2_high_PE_016 | metagenome-assembled genome bin SAMEA3387515 (sample SAMEA3387515) | Felis catus | biome: Faeces | place: United Kingdom | collected 2012
ACACCCCCAAATATAACATCCTGCTCAAGGACGATAAGGGCTACAGCTACGTCAAGGTGACCCGCGGGCCGTGGCCGCGCATCTCGGCGGCGCTGCAGAAGGATGACGACGACGCCGATTATATCGGGCCGTTCACTTCCTCCTTTGCGGTGCGGGAGATGGTGGAACTGGCCCAGGACTGCTTCCTGCTGCCCCGGTGCAACCGGGTGTTCCCGCGGGATTTCGGCAAAGGGCGGCCCTGCCTGAACGCCCACATCGGCAAGTGTATGGCGGTGTGCAGCGGCAAGATCAGCAGCGAAGCCTACAACGACGCCGTGCAGGGGGCGCTGCACATGATCCGCTATGGCAAGAAGGACATCCTGCGCCAACTGCGCGAGAAGATGGAAGCCGCCGCCGAACGGCTGGACTTTGAAACGGCCGCGCTGCTGCGGGACCAGATCCAGGCCATCGAACGGGTGGCTGCCGGGCAGAAGGTGGTCATGGACGCCGATACCGAGATGGACGTGATCGCCCTGGCGGGCACGACCAGGGCCGTCTGCGCGGCGGTGCTGCGCTACCGCGACGGCCGCCTGACCGACAAGCGGGAATTTGTATTCCACGACACCACCGACGTGGCGGCCGTGCGGGAGGAATTTCTGCCCCAGTACTATCTGGACGGCGAGAGCGTGCCCAAGACCATCGCGGTGGACGCCCTGCCCCCGGACGCCGACGCGCTGCGCGAGGCGCTGAACCAGGCGCGGGGCAGCAAGGTGGAACTGTATGTGCCCCAGCGGGGCGACGTGGCCAAGCTGGTCACGATGGCCTACACCAACGCGGTGGAACGGCTGGGGCGGGAGAGCGGCCGCTATACCCGCGAAGAAAAGCTGCTGGAGGAGGCCGCCCAGATGCTGGGGCTGAAAGCCCCGCCCCGGATCATCGAAAGCTATGATATTTCCAACTGGGGCGACGGTTCCAGCGTCTGCGGCATGGTGGTGTTCAAGGACGGCAAACCCTACCGGGCGGGCTACCGCCGCTTCAAGATGAAGAGCGTGGCCGGGACCGACGACTATGCCTCCCTGGCCGAGACCCTGTCCCGCCGCGCGGCGGAGTACGAAGCCGCCCGCCGCGGCGAAAAGCCCGACGGCCCCCAGAACCAGTTCGCGTCCCTGCCGGACCTGCTGCTGATCGACGGCGGCCGGGGGCAGGTCGGCGCGGTCAAACAGGCGCTAAAGGGCACGGCGCTGGAACACGTACCCACCTTCGGCATGGTCAAGGACGACCACCACCGCACCCGTGCCATCGTGGACGATGCGGGCGGGGAGATCGCCATCAACCGCAACCGCAATATCTTCACCTTTGTCACGAATATCCAGGACGAGACCCACCGCTACGCCAACGACTACCGCCGCCGCGCCATGAAAAAACGGTCCTACGCGGCCACGCTGACGGCCCTGCCCGGCGTGGGCGAAAAGACCAGCGCGGCCCTGCTGGCCCACTTCAAGACGGTAGCCGCCGTGCGTGCGGCCAGTATCTCCGACCTGGAGGAAGTCAAGGGCATCAGCCACAACAAGGCCGAAAAACTGTACAACGCCCTGCACCATGGTGTATAATCGGGCTGGCTGCCGCGGCAGCGCAAAATCCTTGCATAGAAGGAGCACCCTATGCTCATACTGACTGTTCTGATCACCCTGCTGCTGGCGGGGCTTTTCGCCTGGCTGCCGGGCCGCCTGTGCGGCCGCGGCCTGACCCGCGCGGACCTGCTGGCCGGGCCGGGCCTGACGGCTGCGGTCTGGCTGTGGGCGGCCTGTATCTATGAAAAGCCCGGCCTTGCGGTGGACTTTGACGCCTTCCGCCTGCTGGGCATCACGGCCATGACGCTGTGGGCCTGCGGGCTGGCGCTGGGCTTCCGCCTGCGCAAAAAACTGCCGCGCCTGCGCACGGCGGCGGCCGTGGGGCTGCTGGCGGCCGCCGCGCTGGGGCTGGAACTGTTCGTCTGCAACCTGAACTTCTGGGCCACCCACAGCTATACCCCGGTGGACCTGCGCCCCTGGCTGACGGAGGAAGCCGACCCCGGTGCGCCGCTGACGCTGGACGAGGAACATACCACCCTGACCTTTGCGGGGCTGGATCAGGAAGTGTACAACCTGCAACTGTCCGGGCTGTCCTACCAGTACGACGGCCCGCACCCGGAGGTGCAGGACCCGCTGTTCACGCTGACGGTGGCTGCCACCGATGAAGCCAGCAGCGCGTCCCGCCAGAGCTGGCCCTGGCAGGTGGCGGTCCGTTCGGAGCGCAGCCTGACCCGCAGCCTGGATCTTTCCGGCAAGGTCGGGACGTTGACGCTGACGGCCGCCGCCTACGCGGGGGAGTACCGCCAGTATCCGCTGCAGTACACGCTGCAGACGGTGTACGCCAATGTGCCGCGGCCGCTGGATTTTTCGCTGGTCCGGTGCCTGGCGCTGTTTGCCCTGCTGGGGGCGGCGTTCGCCCTGCGCCCGGCGGGCGCGCTCTGGCGGGACGCCTACCTGGAACATACGGCCCGCTACCGCCCGGCGGTGGTGCTGGTCATGGCGGTGTTGGCGGGGCTGGCGTTTCTGGCGCCCTTTGCCGACCGCTTCAACGCCGGGGTGGCGACCTCTTTCTATAACACGGCGGACTGGGACGGCGGCAGCCGGATCAACTTCACCAAGCACATCGACGATCAGGTCAGCGATACCGCCGCCCAGTACGGGGCGCTGGCCCACAGCCTGCTGAACGGCCGCCTGGATCTGGAAAAAGACCCGCCCGCCGCCATGCAGACGATGGAGAACCCCTACGACACCGCGGCCCGCCAGCAGGCGGCGCCCGATGCACTGTGGGACGTGGCCTACTACGGGGGCCGCTACTATGTCTACTTCGGGCTGGTGCCCTGCCTGCTGTTCCAACTGCCGTTTGAACTGCTGACCGGGGTGCAGGACCTGCCGCCCAGCCTGCCCATGATCCTGCTCTCCTGGCTGCTGATCCTGGCCTGTTTTGGCTGTGTGAAGCAGGCGATGCGCCGCTGGTTCCCCAAAGCCAGTGCGGCTGCCTACCTGCTCGTTTCCACCGGGATGGCCGCGGGTAGTCAGATCTATTATCTGCTGCTGCGCCCGTCGGTCTATGAATATGCGATCCTGGCCGGGGCGGCTTTCGTCCTGCTGGGGCTCTGGCAATGGCTGGCAGCCGCCAATACGCCGGTGGAAAAGCGCGCCCGGCTGGTCGCACATCTGGCGCTGGGCAGCCTGTGCATGGCGTTGGTGGCGGGCTGCCGCCCCCAGATGGTGCTGTTCGCCGTGCTGGCGCTGCCCATCTTCTGGCGGCGCTACCTGCGGGAAAAGCGCCTGTTCACCCGCGCGGGCGTGGGGGAGGCGCTGGCCTTCCTGCTGCCCTTTGCGGCGGTGGCGGCGCTGCTCATGTGGTACAATGCGGCGCGGTTCGGTTCGCCCTTTGACTTCGGCGCAAACTACAATCTGACCAGCAACGATATGACCCGCCGCGGGTTCAGCGTGGGGCGCATCGCCCCGGCGGTATGCACTTTCCTGTTCGGCGTGCCGGGCGTGTCCACGGTGTTCCCGTACCTGAGCGCCACCCGTATGCAGACCAACTACATGGGCCTGACCATCACCGAACTGTTTTACGGCGGGGCCTTTGCCTGCCTGCCGCTGCTGTGGGGGCTGACGGTGCTGCCTCTGGCGCGCGGCCGTCTGGGCCAAAAACGGGACCTGCGCGCCCTGCTGGGCCTGACCCTGACGGCGGCGCTGGTTCTGGTGGTGCTGGACTGCCAGATGGCCGGGGTGCTGTACCGCTACCAGAGCGACTGGCTGGGGCCGCTGCTGCTGGCGGCGGCGCTGGCGTGGCTGCTGGCGGAGGAAGTCCTGCGCGCCCACCGGGGCGTCCCCGGCATGGCGCGCCTGCAAACGGCCTGCCGTGTGCTGCTGCCGCTGGCCGTGCTGGCCGGGGCCGCGTATAATTTCTGCGTCTATTTTGCGGCGGAACCCGGCCTGATCGGCCAGAGCCCCGCCCTGTACCAGAACGTCAGCCGCCTTGTGCAGTTCTGGCTGTAAAGGCGCGCAATGCTCACGCTGCGCGGCGGCGGTTTGGCTTTTTCGCAATAGCAATAGAAAAACAGCCCTCTGGCAAGGCGCCAGAGGGCTGTTTTGCTGCGCCAAGGGGAACTTGTGAACCGCCCCGGTTTTACGCGCCGCGGCGCTTTTTCCTTGCATAACCGGCGCAAAGGCTCTATAATAGGACCAATAGGAAAAGGAGCGTTCCCTTATGGCAGAAAAAAATATCTATACCGTCGTTGTGGCGGACGACGAGGACGAACTGCGGGAAGCCGTCTGCACGATGACCCCGTGGGAAGCCCTGGGCTTCCATCTGGTGGGCAACGCCAGCAACGGGCTGGACGCGCTGGAACTGGTCGAACGGTTGGAGCCCGACCTGCTGCTGACCGACATCCGCATGCCGTTCATCTCCGGCCTGGAACTGGCCCGGCAGGTGCGTGAGATCCGCCCCGCCATGCACATCGCCTTTTTGAGCGGCTATGATGACTTCGAGTACGCCAAACAGGCCATCCAGTACAACATCATCAGCTATATGCTCAAGCCGCTGACGATGGACGGCCTGGCCGCGGAACTCAAGGTCATCCATGAAAAGATCGAGCAGCGGTATGCCAGCCTGCGCCGTTCCGACGACCGGCAGGGCGACCGCGCGGCCTTTTTGATCCCGCTGGTGCTGGAACGGTACGACGCCATGCCCGACGAGCAGGAGACTGTCCTGCGGGAGGGCGCCGCGGCCTGCGGGCTGCTGCGCGGCACCGATGACCGCAGCGTGCTGGTGGTGCTTACGGTCGCCATGCAGGACGGCAGCGCCTGTGAGCCGGGCTTTCTGCATCTGGTGGACCAGTTGGCGAACAAGTACCTGCGCCATTTTGCGTTTTCTTCCAGCGGCCGCGTGGTGGCGGTGCTGCTGGGCAACCCCTCGGACTTTGAGGAATACCTGCATATCCTGGCCGACGAGATCTGCCAGCTCACCGAGCGCGCGCTGGACAAGCGGGTGCTGGTGGGCGTCAGCCGCGCGGTGGAGCAGTTCGGGGAGCTCAACGGCGCATACCGTCAATCGCTGGAAGCCCTGCACGCCGCGGCAGACAGCGAGGGCGGCGTCAGCTTCACGGCCGACAGCCGCAAAAGCGGCGGCCTGTGTGAACGCGCGCTGGAGATCATCGAGCAGCGGTACATGGATGAGAACCTCTCGCTGGCATCGCTCAGCGCCATGCTGAACGTCAGCCCCAACCACCTGAGCGCCTGCATCCGCAAAACGGCGGGGGAGACCTTTATCAACATCCTGATCCGCCGCCGGATGGAAAAAGCCCAGCAGCTTTTGCTGACCACCGACCTGCAGGTGCAGGAGATCGCCCGCCGCTGCGGCTACATCGACCAGCACTATTTCAGCTATTGCTTTAAGAAATACAGCGGGACTTCGCCCGGGGCGCTGCGCCGCCGCAAGGCTGCCGGGGCCGCCGTGCCCGCCGAAGGGGAGGGGACCGCATGAAACGGCGCTGCCGCGCACCGCGCACCGCGCCGCTGACCGTCACCCTGATCGCCGCGGTGGCAACGGCCGTGCTGGTGATGTGCGCGGCCACTTTTCTGCGCAGCTACCGTGCCGCCGCAGTCGAAAACGCGCGCACCAGCAGCGCCCAGATGGTCAGCCAGGTCGCGGATACGGTCGGCAACTATGTACAAACGCTGGACGAAACGATCAACGGCGTCATGAAAGAAATGTACGCCACCGAGGACGGCCGCGACGCCTACCTGAACGCCTGGCTGGATGCGCGCAGCGAGGTGGTCGCCGTGACGACCTACAACGCATCGGGCGCGATGCTGGAATGTTGGGCGCTGGACCATACCCCGCGCACCACGATCCTGCAAAACCTCTCGTTCGATCTTGCCACGGCGCAGGCCAACCCCGGCGGCTATATCACAGCGCCCCATGTGGAATCCATCTTTGAGGGGTACTATCCCTGGGTGGTCACCATCGTGCGGCCCATGCCCAACGGGGTCGATACCCGCTGGGTGGCCGTGGACGTGCGCTTCTCCGGCCTGGGGGGCAGCATCAGCGGCGTGGGCATCGGCCAGCACGGCTACTGCTACCTGATGGACGACCAGGGCAACATGGTCTACCACCCGCAGCAGCAGCTTTTGTATGCGGGCATCAAAAACGAGGAAAATGAGCGCCTGGCGGCCCAGCCCGACGGCACCTATGTGGAAGATACCGTGATCTACAGCGTGCAGAACGTGCCCGCCAGCAATTGGCGGGTGGTGGGCGTCAGTTATATCGATGAAACGGTGAACGAAAGTTTCGAGCAGATGGCCCGCATCACGCTGGGGTCCTCTGCGCTGATCCTGGCGGCGGCGCTGCTGGTGGGGTGGATCATCTCCCATATGCTGAGCCGCCCGCTGCAGCAGTTGGAAAACGCCATGGAACAGTTTGAGCAGGACGCCGACGGGTTCACCTTCCAGCCGGTGGCCGGCACGCGGGAAGTGCAGGAACTTTCCGACTCCTTCGGCCACATGGTGGGGCGCATCCAGCGCCTGATGAACACCGTGCGTGAGGAGGAAGTCATCCTGCGTAAAACGGAACTCAAGGCCCTGCAGGCGCAGATCAATCCCCACTTCCTGTACAATACGCTGGATTCCATCGCCTGGATGTGCGAGCGCGGCAAAAACGCCGACGCCGTCCAGATGGTCCACGCGCTGGCAAGGCTGTTCCGCATCAGCATCAGCCGCGGCCACGAACTGATCCCCATTGAAAAAGAATTGCAGCACGCGGAATCCTATCTGCTGATCCAGAAGTTCCGCTATAAGAACCAGTTCACCTACCACTTTACGGTGGATGAATCCTGCCTGCATGATCTGTGCAACAAGATCACGCTGCAGCCCATCATCGAAAACGCCATCACCCACGGGCTGGACCTGCTGGTGGAACCGGGCCATATCGAGATCGAGGTCTGCGCCGACGGGGACGATGTCCTTTTCAAAGTCAGCGATGACGGCATCGGCATGCCGCCCGAACAGGTGGAAGAACTGCTCAAAAACGAACCGACCGACCGCACGGGCATCGGCATCAAAAACGTCAACGACCGCCTGCGAATCTACTTCGGGCCGCAGTACGGCCTGTCCATCGAGAGCGTCCCGGACGAAGGCACGACGGTCACCATCCGTATGCCGCGGGTGCCGGAAGAACGGGAGGGTGAGTATGATAAGATCCGCTAAAAAAGCCCGCCTGACCGTCCTTCTGCTGGCGCTCTGCCTGCTGGTGGGCTGCACGTCCCTGGCGGCGGCGCCCGCGGGCACGGCGCGCTATCAGGTGGCGCTGGTGGCAAAATCCACCAAGACCGATTTCTGGAAGGCCGTGTTCGTCGGGGCAGAAGCCGCCGCCACCGAGTACAACCTGGATCTGACCATCACCGGCCCTGAGACCGAGGAAGATTACGAAACACAGAACCAGATGATCGAGGAAGCCGTGGAAAACGGCGCCCAGGCGCTGGTGTTCTCGGCCATCGACTATGACGCCAACGCGCCGGCCATTGAGGAAGCCGCCCGGCAGGGCGTGAAGATCGTAGTCATCGACTCGGCGGTGAACTCGGAAAACGTGGCGACCTACATCGGCACCGACAACTACAATGCCGGCAAGATGGCTGCCGAAGCGGCGCTGGCGGGCGTGCCCGGCACGCTGCGGGTGGGCATCGTGAACTATGATATCAACAGCGCCAACGGCCAGTACCGGGAGCGGGGCGCGATGGATGCGTTTGAAGCCAGCGGCCGCAGCGAGATCGTGGCGACCATCCACACCTTGGCGGAAGCCAACAGCGCCCGGCTGGACACGCTGGATATGCTGCGCGAACACCCGGAGATCAACGTCCTGCTGGCCTTCAACGAACCCACCAGCGTGGGCGCGGCCCAGGCCGTGCAGGAAATGCACCTGTCCAACGCGCTGTTTATGGTGGCCTTTGACTCCAACCTTGTCACCATCGACGCGCTCCAGACCGGGGCCGTGGATGCGCTGGTGATCCAGAACACCTACGAGATGGGCTATTTCGGCGTGGAAAGCGCCTACAAGCTGCTGAGCGGGCAGCGCGGTGAGGTGGAAAGCCACATGGACACCGCCGCCCGGATCGTGGACCGGGATAACCTGTTTGCCCTGGACAGCCAGAAGGTGCTGTTCCCGGTATCCTGAATAAAAAACTCCCCCTGAAGCAACGCTTCGGGGGGAGTTTTGCTGTACAGGGGTTAACGGCGGGGCTTATGCTTGCGCACGCTGTAGCCGAAGGTGCCCAGGCGGCGGCCCAGCGCCAGATAATCCCCGTGGGAATAGACGATCAGCTTGGCGCGGTTCAGGCAGAGTTTGCCGTTTTCATCCAGCAGGCGCTCGTCCACGTCCACCGCCACGCACTCAGCCAAAAACAGGTCGTGGCTGCCCAGCGGGATCACCTGGGTGACTTTGCACTCCAGGTTGACGGGGCTTTCTTCCAGCAGGACGGTGCCTACCTTGGCGGCGGGGGCGGGGGTCAGCTTCATGGCTGCGAACTTGTCCACGTCGCGGCCGCTCTTTACACCGCACCAGTCCACCGCCCGCACCAGGGATTCCGTGGGCAGGTTGACCACGAACTCGCCGCTCTCCCGGATCAGGTGGTGGCTGTAGCGTTCGGGCCGGATGCTGATGGAAAGCATCGGCGGCTGGGTGCAGATGGTGCCGCACCAGCCCACGGTGATCAGGTTCGGTTTTTCGGGGCTGCCGCAGCTTACCAGCACCGGCGGCTCGGGATTGAGCAGGGTGGAACCCTTCCATACCTGGCGGCTCATGCGTCCTCCTCCTCATGTTTCGGGAAATTCGGGGTCGTTTCGCTGATGATGTAGCGCGGGCGGTGCTTGGTCTCCATATAGATCTTGCCGATGTATTCGCCGATGACGCCCAGGCAGATCAACTGCACGCCGGACACAAAGCAGATGATGCTCGTGGTGCTGGCCCAGCCGGACACCGTCATGCCCAGCGCGGCTTCGATGACGGCCCACAGTACGCCAAGAAAGCTGACGACCGCCACGAAGACGCCGAACCCGGTGATGAATCGGATGGGCTTGATGGACAGGCTGGTGATGCCGTCAAAGGCCAGCGACAGCATTTTGGACAGGGGATAGTGGCTCTCCCCGGCCAGACGCTCGTGGCGCTCGTAACTCACGCAGGTGGACTTGAAGCCGACCAGCGGGACCATGCCGCGTAAATACAGGTTCACTTCCTTGAATTTGGCGAACTCATGCAGCACGCGGGCGCTCATCAGGCGGTAGTCCGCATGGTTGTAGACCACCTCGGCCCCCATGGCGTTGAGCAGCTTGTAGAAACTTTCGGCCGTGAAACGCTTGAAGAAAGTGTCGGTGTCCCGTTTGCTGCGCACGCCATACACCACGTCGCAGCCATCCAGATAAGCGTCCACCATGGCGTCCATGGCGTTGATGTCGTCCTGCCCGTCGCAGTCGATGGAGATCGTGATGTCGCAGCGGTCCCGCGCTTCCATAAGCCCCGCCAGCACGGCGTTCTGGTGGCCGCGGTTGCGGCTCTGGCTGATGCCCGCGTAGTGCGGGTCAGCGGCCGCAAGCTGCTGGATGATCTCCCAGGTCTTGTCCTTGGATCCGTCGTTGACGAACAGCACCCGGCTGTCCGGGCTGATCTTGCCGCGTTCCGCCAGTTGGGTGATCTTTTGCAGGAACAGCGGCGCGGTGATGGGCAGGACCTCCTGCTCGTTGTAGCAGGGGATTACGATGTACAAAACGGGATTCTGGCGGTTTTCCATAGTGGCACCTCAATCAGAAAAATCTGTACGCATGGCTTCGTAGGACGGATAGCCGACTGCGATATAGTTTTCGTCCTCGTATTCTACGGTGCCTTCCGTCAGGCACCGGGAAGCGGTCTCATATTCGCCCTCGGCCTTGTTGAAGAACAGGAAAACCGGGCCTTCGGGCTTGGTGGTCAGATGGTCGGCGGTCTGCATCTACACAGAAAGGCGCTGCTTTTGTTGACGCAGGGACACCATACGATCCTCCCACAGATTGCTGTATGGGCGGCGCAGGGAAAACCGCCCAAAGATGACTTATTATAACACAGAAAAAGCAAAAACTGCAATCGTCATAGCGCGCCGCGCAGTTTTTCCGGGGCGGGCAGCTTGAAACTGCGGCGGAAAAGCTGCACAAGCCCTTCTTCCTGCATGCGGCTCAGTTCCCGGCACAGGGCGCTGCGGTCGCAGTTCAGGTAGGAGGCTAGGTCTGCCCGCGTCAGCGGCGTGGTGAAGGTATCGGCCCCCGCCAGTTCCCGCTGTTCCAGCAGCCACAGGCAGATGCGCCCGCGCAGGCTTTTGCAGCACAGCAGTTCCAGCCGCCGGTCCAGCGCAAAATATTTGGCGCTGATGGTATCCAGCCAGTTGTGCAGCAGCTGCATGTGCGCCCCGTGCATGGCCGCGCAGGGGCGCAGCAGTGCTTCGCAGGGCAGGTAAAGCACCTGGCAGGGCTGTGCGGCGCTGACAGTTACCGGGCTTTTGTTGCGCCCGCCCGCCAGCACGTCGGCAAATACGCCGCCGGGCCCCATGCGGGTCATCACGACGGCGCTGCCGTCCGGCATGGGCTTGGCGGCGGTGATCTCCCCCTCCAGCACGATGCCCAGTTCTTTCGTTTCGTACCCGGCCAGCAGCAGCAGTTCGCCGCGCTCGTACCGGCGCACACGCGGGGAAAAACACGCCATCAGCGTGTCCAGGTCGGCGTCGCTCATGCCGCGGAACAGGCTGGTGCGGCGCAGGGTGGGATAGTAGGCGGTGTAGTCCATGGCGCTCCTCAGGTATTGCTGTTGCCTGTGCAACAGACATTTTTTTAACATTATAGTATAGTGGGGCCGCAAAAGCAATAAGGAGGAAAATTCAACTATGAAATGCAAGCGTATTCTGGCCGCTGTCATGGCGGCGGCTTTGAGCCTTTCTGTGGCGGGCTGCGGCGCCGCGTCCTCTTCTTCGGAAGCATCCTCTGCGGCATCGTCCGCGCCTGCCGCATCCCCGGCGGCGGAACCTTCCGCCAGCCCGGAGACCGCGGGCACGGGGCTGCGCGTGGCCGGGCTGAAAGGCCCCACCACCATGGGCCTTGTGAACCTGATGGACAGCAGTGAGGGCGCCGGGTACACCTTTACCATGTACGGCGCGGCGGACGAGATCGTGCCCCTGCTGGTCAAGGGCGAACTGGACGCGGCGGCCATCCCGGCCAATCTGGCTGCGACCCTCTACCAAAAGACCAACGGCGAGGTGGAAGTCGCCTGTGTGAATACGCTGGGCGTTCTTTATATTCTGGAAAACGGCGACAGCGTCCAGTCGGTGGCGGACCTGAAAGGGCAGACCATCGTGACCACCGGCAAGGGCACCACGCCGGAATATGTGCTGCGCTATGTCCTGCGCGAGAACGGCCTTGACCCCGACAGCGACGTGACCATTGAATATTGCAGCGAAGCCACCGAGGCGCTCAGCCAGGTGCAGGCGGGCCAGGCGTCCATCGCCATGCTGCCGCAGCCCTTTGTGACCAGCGCCCTGTCCCAGGTCGAGGGGCTGCGCGTGGCGCTGGATATGAACGAGGAATGGGAAAAGGTGGCCGGTTCCCAGTTGGTGACCGGCGTGCTGGCGGTGCGCAAGGACGCTGTGGAAGCGGACCCCGACGCCTTCACCGCGTTCCTGGACGGCTACGCGGCCAGCGTGGAAGCGGCCAACACTGACCTGGAAGGCACGGCGGCGCTGTGCGAAAGCTACGGCATCGTGGCGAAGGCTGCCCTGGCCCAGAAGGCCCTGCCCGAATGCAACATCGTGTTCGAGACCGGTGAACAGATGAAGATCGACCTGACGAACTATTTCCAGGTGCTGTATGACGCCGACCCCGCCAGCGTAGGCGGCGCGCTGCCCGGCGATGACTTCTACTATGGCGTCTAAACGCTGGGAACGCCTGGCGGTGCTGGCCGTCTGGGTGATCATTTGGCAGATTGCCGCCATGACCCTGGGGCACGGCGGGCTGTTCCTGGCCACGCCGCTGCAAACGCTGGGGGCGCTGGTGAAGCTGGCGCCCACGGCGGAGTTCTGGCAGCGCATCGCCTTCAGCGCCCTGCGCATCCTGGCGGGCTTTGTGCTGGCCGTGGCGGGCGGACTGCTGCTGGGGGCGGCGGGGGCGCGCTGGCGCGGTGTGCGCCTGTTTGCGGACCCTGTCATGCAGCTTATCCGGGCCATGCCGGTGGCCAGCTTTGTCATTCTGGCGCTGCTGTGGGTCCGGGGCGAGAACCTTTCGGTAGTCGTCAGCTTTACCCATGTGCTGCCGGTGGTCTACGCCGGGGTGCTGGCGGGCATTGCAGACACCGACCCCCAACTGCTGGAAATGGCACGGGTCTACCGGCTGCCCTTGACGGCGCGGCTGCGTTATATCTGGCTGCCGGGCATCTTCCCGTCTTTCTGTGAAAGTTGCATCGCCGCCATGGGCATGTGCTGGAAAAGCGGCGTTTCCGCCGAGGTCATCGGCCTGCCGGACCACTCGGTGGGCGATGCGCTCTACCGCGCCAAGATCACGCTGTCCACCCCCGACGTGTTCGCGTGGACGCTGGTGATCGTGGTGCTGTCGGCGCTGCTTTCGTCGGGGGCGGCGCGGCTGCTGCGCGCGGCCAAAACACGCCTTTGCGGGGAGGTGCGGGCATGAGCATAGAGATCCGGGACCTGTGCAAAAACTTTGGCGGCAGAACGGTCCTGCGGGCGTTTACCTGGACGGTGGACGGTCCCATGGTGCTGATGGGTCCTTCCGGCTGCGGCAAGACGACGCTGCTGCGCATCCTGATGGGGCTGGAAAATCCGGACAGCGGCACCGTCAGCGGTGTGGGCCGGACGGCGGCGGTCTTTCAGGAGGACCGCCTGTGCCCCCAACTGACGGCGGGGGCCAACCTGGTGCTGACCGGGCATGGCCTGAGCCTGCCGCAGGCCGAGGAGGAACTGCGGGGCCTGGGCTTTACCGTCCGTGACCTGGCGCTGCCGGCGGGCAAGCTGTCCGGCGGGCAGAAGCGGCGCGCCGCGCTTTTGCGGGCGCTGCTGTGCAAAGACGCGCAGACGCTGCTGATGGACGAGCCGTTCACCGGCATGGACGCGGAACTGGTAGCCCGTGCCGCGGCCGCTGTGGTGCGCCTGACGGGCAGCCGCCCGGCGATCCTTGTGACCCATGACGGCGCGGCGGCGGAACTGCTGGGCTGGCCGGTGCGGCGGCTGACCCCGGTAGGGGAACAGACACCGTGAACGGGCGGCCTGCCGGGATGCCCTGTTCCAAGGCGTTTTACTTTCAAAGGTCCATAAGACATCCACGATAGATAAAGGGCGCAGGCGGGAAACCGCCTGCGCCCTCGTGCTTTTGCATTCTAAATCAATGGATAAGACACTTTGCGCAAAAGATATAAAAAGCCGGTAACCGCATTTTTGATGTGCGTGTTATCGGCTCTGCGCCTGTGCGTCCGGCTCCTGCATAACGGATATACGAAGCTGCTTTGCGGAGATGGGATTTACACTTGCGCCACAGGGGCTTGTATGTCATTTCATGACTTTTTCAAATCGAAAATAAGCATCCGTGCCCGGTATGGGTTCGCCGGACCGCGTTTCGGGGGCGTTCATGTTCGGGTCGATATGGTGCGGGTTAAAAAATTCAACGATATGAAACCCGCATTTGTTGATGTAAAAGTGGATGTTCCGTTCCTCAAAATACGGCGTGATGGTCTCCCAAACGATCGTATCGGGATACTTCGCCTCGATGGCTTTCCAGGCGGCAAGCCCCAGCCCGTGGCTGTGATGTTCCGGCGAGATAAAAAACAGGTCCAGCGTATTGCGCTGCGTTTTTTCATGGATCGTGAGTACGGCGCCGCCTACGCGGGTCCCATTCAGCACGATGTGATAGGTCGCGGTCCCCGCGGACCCAAACGAGGTCCGCACCTCTTTTTCGGTGGGGATGGGGTCGGTCGTGCCGAACTTTTCTTTCAGCGCGATCGAAAACGCTTCCTGCATCTTTTGGATGAATTGCGGCAGGTCCGCCTGAACGACCGGTTCCAGGCGGACCTGAAGTTTCTCCTGCATAAGCAACTTCCTTTCTTCAGTTCTGTTTTTTGATTTGATGGAATTCGGATTGGATCCGGTTTGCCAACTCTTCGGTCTGTTCGACGAACATCGTGTTGAGAAACGGCGCGATGGCCCTCTCTTCGGCTGCAAAAATGGGCGTCAGGATCTCGTCTGCAAAGGCTTTTCCGGCATCGGTCAATACGATCTCTTTTTCCTTGTGCCCTGTGGACGCCAAACGGATGTAACCTTTTTCGACATATTCCTGAACGATGGTGTTGAGCGTCGTCCGGGGGACAGCCCATTCATCGCACAGCCTTTTTTGTGAATAGGGTTTCCCGTCTGCAATCGCATAAAACAGGACAAAGGCATTCTCCTTTATGCCAAGCGTTCGCAATACTTTGTAGTATGCCTGGTCCAGTTGTTCGACCGCGATCATCAGTCTTCGGATTTTTTCTCGGTTGGATGGCATGGAATCAGCTCCTTGTTTTAATACGAACTCGGATTGTCTGCATTATAATTCGAATTCGGATTGATGTCAAGGGGAAACCCTGCAAGTTGCAGACGGAACGGTCCAAGGTCGTTTTTATCACGGAAGCTGCTTTTTCTTTCCCTGCGAAAAACAGGGGAAAAGCCCCGCTTTCCGTCTTTTACGGGAACCCTGCGGCAAACAAAAAGCGGCAGCCCGGCGGGGCTGCCGCTTTTTCGTCTGTGCGGTGTTTAAAGAAGTTCTTCCAGGATGGCATTCTGCACGATCATCCCGGCGGGGGTCAGCCGCACCCGGCCCGGTTCCAGCACGGCGTATCCGTGCCGGACGCACTGGCGCAGAAAATCCATCTGCGCCGCCGTAAAGTGCCCGCCCCAGCGGGCGTACTCGTCCAGGTCCAGCCCACGGTTCAGCCGCAGCTGCATAAGCAGAAAATCCTCGGCGTCACAGACCCCCTCGGTCTGTTCGGCGGCGCTGCCGTCGATAAAGCCCTGCACGTCGTCCGGCCAGAACCGCCGCACGCCCCCCAGGCAACTGTGGGCGGCGGGGCCTACGCCCCAGTAATCGCGGCAGTTCCAGTACAGCAGGTTGTGCCGCCCTTCGTGGCCGGGGCGGGCAAAGTTGCTGATCTCATACTGACGGTACCCGGCCTGTTCCAGCCGCCCGACGGCGTACAGGTAGAAATCGGCGGCTTCGTCGGGGCCGGGCAGCCCGTCCGGCGGGAAGCGGGCAAAGGCCGTGCCCGGCTCGATCTTGAGCAGGTAGGCCGAAATATGGGTGCAGCCGCCCTGCTGCAACAGGTCCAGCGTGGCGTCAAACTCCTGCCGGGTATAATGGGGCAGGGCCAGCATGATGTCGCCGCAGATCTCCGGGAAGCCTGCCTCGCGGGCCAGCGCCAGCGCGCGGGCCGCCCCGGCGGCGGTGTGGGTGCGGCCCAGCCGCCGCAGTTGGTCGTCGTCGGCGCTCTGCACGCCGAAGCTGATGCGGGTGACCCCCGCCGCCCGGAACCCCAGCAGGCTCTCTTTTGTGACGGTATCGGGGTTCGCTTCCAGCGTGATCTCGGCGCCGGGCAGCGGGTCGGCCGCCCGGATCAGCGCCTCCGCCTGGGCGGGGGAGAGCAGCGCCGGGGTGCCGCCGCCGAAGTAGAGGGTGTCGGGGCGGCGGGTGTTCTTTTGCAGTTCCCGCAGCAGGGCGTCCACATACGCCGGGGGCACCCCGCGCGCCCCCGGCGCCGAGTAAAAATCACAGTACCGGCATTTGGACCGGCAGTAGGGGATGTGCAGATAAACGCCAAAGGAATCCATCTTGACTTTTTCGCCTTTCTATAGGATACTGTTAACAGGTACTTCATAAATTTGTGATGCTTTTCACATCTTTTACGGTTATAATACCGTATTAAGAAAGGGGAATCAACCATGTATCAGAATTACAATGATATTTCCTATGCAGAGAGCCCGTTCGGTACCCTGAGTCAATATATGACCAAGACCTTCGGCTGGATGTTTGCGGGATTGATGGTCACCTTCGCCACCGGCATTGCCACGGTGGCCAGCGGGCTGATCGTTCCGCTGGTGAGCACCGGCCTGATCTTCGCCACGGTCATCGGTGAACTGGCGCTGGTGTTCGTGCTTTCGGGGCGCATCACCAAGATCAAGCCCTCCACCGCCACCGGCCTTTTCTTCCTGTATGCAGTGCTCAACGGCATGAACCTGGCCACCATCTTCCTGGTGTATGACTTGGGCACCCTGGTGCTCGCCTTCCTGGTGGGCGCGGTCTACTTCGGCGTGATGGCCGTCTACGGCGCCACCACCCGCAAGGACCTGACCGGCTGGGGCCCCAAGCTGCTGGGCGGCCTGATGGCTCTGATCGTCTGCTCGCTGGTGGGCAGCCTGCTCAGCATGTTCGGCGTCCGCTTCGGCTTCATGGATCTGGTGCTGTGCGCGGTGGGGCTGCTGCTCTTCATGGGCCTGACCGCTTTTGACACCCAGATGCTCAAGCACCATTACGCCTACTTCGGCGGGGACGCGGCCATGCTGCACAAGGCGTCCATCATCGGCGCGCTGAACCTGTATCTGGACTTCATCAACATCTTCCTGTATATCGTGCGCATGATCGGCCGCAACGACAACTGATCCTGCCGCCGGGGGAGGGGCCTTGCGCCCCTCCTCTTTTTTGTTGCAGCCTTGACAAATCCCGGCGGGCTGGCTATACTAATGCTTGTATAGAAAACACGATGACGGAGAGAGTACGCGCGGGGCCTTTGGGCCAGAGAGGGCGGTCACCGGCTGCAAGCCGCCTGCAAAGCACCCGCGGGGAAGTTCGCTCCCGAGTGGTGCGCGGGAACCGCCCGGTCCGGGCCAGTAGCGCGCAACGGTCCCCGCACCGTTACCGGCGGACAAAGAGCGCCGCATGCAGCCATGCGGAACACGGGTGGTACCGCGGAGTTTTGGCATACCAAGGCTTCGTCCCTGATGATGAGCAGGGACGTGGCCTTTTTTGTTTGCCCCGCCCCGGAACAAGCGGAGGTGTACTATGGAAGAAAAAATCAAAGAATTGCGCGCCGCCATCGAACAGGCGGGCGCAGCCGTTGCAAGCGAGGCGCAGCTTTCGGAGTTCTGGCAGAAGTTCCTGAGCAAGAACGGCGCCGTGGCCGGGCTGACCAAGTCCCTGCGGGATGTCCCCAAAGAGGACCGCCCGGCGGTGGGCAAGACCATCAACGAGTTCAAATCCTGGGCCGAGGCGCAGTATCAGGCGCTGTCGGCGCAGGTGGAACAGGCCGCCCTGGCCGCCCGCAACGCGGCGGAAACGGTGGACATCACCCTGCCCGCCAAGACGCGCGCTACCGGCAGCCTGCATCCCATCACCCTTGTCAAGAACGAGATCGTGGATGCCTTCGCCGGTATGGGCTTTGAAATTTACGAAGGCCCTGAGATCGAGGACGACGACCACAACTTCACCCGCCTGAACGTGCCGAAGAACCATCCGGCGCGCGATATGCAGGATACGTTCTATGTGGCCGAGGACATCGTGCTGCGCACCCACACCAGCCCCGGGCAGATCCGTGTTATGGACCGGAAAAAGCCCCCCATCAAGGTGTTGGTGCCCGGTCGCGTGTTCCGCTCGGACTCCGACGCCACCCACAGCCCCATGTTCCACCAGATGGAGGGCCTTGTGGTGGACAAGGGCATTACGCTGTGCGATCTGCAGGGCATGCTGGACGAGTTCGTGCGCGCCCTGTTCGGCGCGGGCGTCAAGACGCGGCTGCGCCCGTCCTACTTCCCGTTCACCGAACCCAGCGTGGAAGTGGATGTTTCCTGCTTTGAATGCGGCGGTAAGGGCTGCCCACTGTGCAAGCACACCGGCTGGATCGAAGTGCTGGGCGGCGGCATCGTGCACCACAACGTGCTGGAAAACTGCGGCATCGACCCGAAGGAGTATTCGGGCCTTGCTTTCGGCATCGGCATCGAGCGTATCGCCATGCTCAAGTACGGCATCAACAACATCGGCCTGATGTTTGAAAACGACCTGCGGTTCCTGAAGCAGTTCGAGGATTGAGAGGGGGAAGTCTGGAATGAAAGTACCATTCAGTTGGCTGAAACAATATGTGGAGATCGACGTCACGGCGCAGGAGCTGGAAAGCAAGCTCTTTGACTGCGGCTTCGAGGTGGAAGAACTCATCGACCTTTCCGCCGGGATCGACAAAGTCGTGGTCGGCGTTGTGACCGAGTGCGTGCCCCAGGAGGGCACCCACCTGCACATCTGCAAGGTGGACTGCGGCGATTACGGCCGCGAGATCCAGATCTCCACCGGCGCGCCCAATGTCTACGCGGGCATGCACACCGCCGCCGCGCTGGACGGCTCCACGCTGCCCGGCGGCATCAAGATCAAGGCCAAGCCCCTGATGGGCGTCGAGTCCAACGGCATGCTCTGCAGCGGCGAGGAACTGGGCCTGAACGACGACCTGTACCCCGGCGCCGAGGTGTACGGCCTGCTGGACCTGCCCAAGGATACCGTGCCCGGCACGCCGATCCAGCAGGTCGTCGGCCTGGACGATTACATCTTTGATATTTCCATCACGGCGAACCGCGCCGATTGCCAGAGCGTTCTGGGCATCGCGCGGGAAGTCGCCGCGGTCCTGGGCAAGCCCCTGCAGATGCCCGCCACCGACTATACCGAATCCGATGCTACCGACCCGCGCCTGTCCATCACGGTGGAAGCGCCGGACCTCTGCCCGCGGTATATCGGCCACTATGTGCGCAACATCACGCCCGGCCCCTCGCCGCGCTGGATGCGCCGCCGCCTGGCGCTGTGCGGCCTGCGCAGCATCTCCAACGTGGTGGACATCACCAACTATGTCATGCTGGAGATCGGCCAGCCCATGCACGCCTTTGACATGGACACGCTGGAAAGCTGCCGGATCATCGTGCGCCGTGCTGCGGAAGGGGAGGAGATCACCACCCTGGACGGCAAGGAATTCAAGCTCACGCCCAACAATCTGGTCATTTGCGACGGTTCCAAGCCGGTGGCGCTGGCCGGCGTTATGGGCGGCCTGAACAGCGAGATCAAGGACGGCACCACCCAACTGCTGTTCGAGTCCGCCAAGTTCGCGCGGGACAACATCCGCCGCACCGCCCGCGGCCTGGGCCAGAACACCGATGCGTCCAGCCATTATGAAAAGGGCATCTCGGAATATACCACCGAGCTGGGCATGGCCCGCGCGCTGCACCTGATCCAGGAACTGGGCTGCGGCGAGGTCACCGCCAGCCATTTCGACTGCTCCGCGGGCGCCCCGCGGCAGGGCAAGCAGTTCACCGCGACCATCAGCGGCATCAACGCCATCCTGGGCATCCAGGTGCCCGCCGACGCGGTGGTGGACATTCTGCACCGTCTGCAGTTTGAAGTCACGCTGGAAGCCGACGGCGACACCATGCAGGTCACCGCGCCCCGCTGGCGCGAGGACATCGAGATCGGCGAGCCCGATCTGGCGGAGGAAGTCATCCGTGAATACGGCTACGGCCACATCACGCCCACCTTCCTTAAGGCCGCGCCGGTCACCACCGGCGGCCTGACCCCCGGCCAGAAGGCTCGCGCCAAGGCCAAGCGCGCCATGTGCGCCCAGGGCTTCTATGAAGCCGAGACGCTGGCTTTCTACGCCGACGCCGACCTGGATATGCTGCACATTGCCCCCGACGCGCCGGAGCGCAACGTGATCCGCATTTTGAACCCGATCTCTTCCAATCTGACCATCATGCGCCCGCTGCTGGCGCCCTCCCTGCTCAACGTGGTGGTGGACAACCTCAAGAAGGGCAACGCCGAAGGCCGCCTGTTCGAGCTGTCCAACATCTACATCCCCAAACAGCAGCCGGTCACCGAACTGCCGGAGGAGCGTCTGCACCTGGGCTTCGCGGCCTGGGGCGAAGGGGAGGACTTCTTTGCCGTCAAGGGCGCGGTGGAAGCACTGGGCGCGGCGTTCGGCACCGAACTGACCGTTGAGCGCGCCGCCGATGTGCCCTGGCTGCACCCCGGCATCGCCGCCTATATCCTGTGCGCGGGCGAGCGCGTGGGCGTCTTTGGCAAGCTGGCCAACGACGTGACTGCGGAACTGAAACTGCCCAAGGACAGCCGCAGCAACCAGAACATCTACCTGGGCGAGATCGACTGGCCCCGGCTGTATGCGCTGGCGCCCGGCGCGCTGCGCTATACGCCGATCCCCGAACTGCCGCCGGTCCAGCGCGATCTGGCGCTGGTGGCGCCCGAGTCCGCCGAATGCGGCACGCTGATGGCCGAAATGCGCCGCGCCTGCAAGCAGCTGACCAAGGTGGAGCTGTTCGACATCTACCGCGGCGAAAAGCTGGGCGAGGGCAAAAAGAGCATGGCGTTCACCCTGTACTTCCAGCCCGGCGACAAGCCGTTCACGCCCGATGAAATGGATCGTTTCATCAAGAAGATCCTGGGCAACCTCAAGTTCAAGCTGGGCATCGAGATCCGCGAGTGATCCCGGCCCCGACCGCTGTGCGCTGCCGTGCACGGCGGTTTTTCTTGCAATTTGCGCCGCAATGGCGTATAGTAGAGATAAATTTGACAAGGTGGAGTGATCCCAATGGCTAAGATCCATCGCAGCGACGCGCCCTATACCCGGCATCCGGGCCAGGCGACACAGCAGTTCCAGGCCCAACCGGCCGAACCCCCGCAGCCGGAGGAAGAAGCCCCGGCCTGTTCGGAACCTAACGGGGACGAGGAAGACGGGGACGAAGCGCCCCCCGCGCCGGAAAAACCGAAGAAAACGAAGCGCAAAAAGGGCAAGGCGGATATTTTCTATAATATCGCCATGGTGGTATGCCTGGCGGTCTTTCTGGTCAGCGGCGGCCTGCTGGTCAAGCGCTTTTTTGACGACCGCCAGAGCGAAAGCGAGTTCGCCGCGCTGGAATCCATGATCGATTCCGACGCCCCGGCGGCGGAAGGCGAGGAGTCCAACAGCGCCAAGTTTGCCGCCCTGCGGGACCAGAACAGCGATTTCATCGGCTGGATCTCCATCGAGGATACCAAGCTGGACTTCCCGGTCATGTACGCGCCGAATAACAAGGACTTCTATCTGCGCCATGACTTCAACAAAGAGTACAGCATCTACGGCGTGCCCTATCTGGACGAAAAGACCACGCTGGGGGCGAACGACCAGAGCGAGAACCTTATCATCTACGGCCATAACATGAAGACCGGCACGATCTTTGGCTGCCTGACGGGCTACAAGGACGCGGATTATTATGAGGAACACCCCTACGTTCAGTTCGACACCGTCTACGGCGATGCGACCTATGAAGTGTTCGCGGCGTTCAGCATCGACGTAGTGGCGGATACGAGCTTTGTCTATAACCAGTATGTGGATATGGACGAAGATACCTACAACACCTATGTGGATGAGGTGATCTCCCGCAGCGATGTGGACACCGGCATCCGCCCCGCCTACGGCGAACAACTGCTGACCCTTTCCACCTGCGAATATTCCAGCGACAATGGCCGTTATGTGGTGGTGGCCCGGCGGGTGGACGCTGAATAAAAGCACTCCGCCCCGCCGCCTGGCAGGGGAGGGGCGCCCCAAAAATATCCATGCTGTCTGCCGCGCAGCCTTCCCGCGTGCCTTTTGTACAGGCGAACGGGCGGGAAACTGCGCGGCCCGGGCGGCTGTCGGGTCGGACAGCCGCCCGTTTTTTGTTGCGGCAGGGTAGACATTTTCCGGGAAAACGAATATACTGATAAGAGTATGGTCCCGGCCCGGGACCCGCAAAGACCGTTACGGCTCATGTACGCGGACGGCATAAGAAAACAGGAGACCGACAAAAAGCGCGAAATGCTGCTGAAAAATCCGGCTCTGTTTTCTTGGGATGCTGCGCTGTGCAGGGGCGTTTCTTTCCGCGCGCAACCGCGCACCAAAACGGAGGAACTATTCATGTGTGGAATCGTAGGCTTTACAGGTACCGTGCAGGCCGCGCCGATCTTGCTGGACGGCCTTGCCAAACTGGAATACCGCGGGTATGACTCGGCCGGGCTGGCGGTGCAGAACGCCGCCGGCAAGATCGAGGTCGTCAAGGCCAAGGGGCGGCTGAAGGTCCTCAGCGAGATGACCGACGGCGGCCAGGCGGTGCAGGGGAACTGCGGCATCGGCCACACCCGCTGGGCGGCCCATGGCGAGCCCTCGGTGGTCAACGCGCATCCGCATTATTCCCGTGACCAGAAGATCGCGGTCGTCCATAACGGCATCATTGAGAACTATCTTGAGATCAAAGAGCGGCTGACCAACCGCGGCTATACCTTTGTTTCCCAAACTGATACCGAGGTGGTGGCCCAGCTGCTGGACTACTACTATACCGGGGAATCGGCGGGCGACGCGCTGGACGCGATCTCCCGCATGATGCTGCATGTGCGCGGTTCCTATGCGCTGGGCATCCTGTTTGTGGACCAGCCCGGCACGGTCTATGCGGTGCGCAAGGACAGCCCGCTCATCGTGGGCCGGTGCGAAAACGGCGCTATCATCGCCTCGGACGTGCCTGCGCTGCTGCGCTACACCCGCACGGTGTACTACATCGGCAATCAGGAGATTGCGCGGCTGACCGCGGACTCCATCGACTTTTTCAACATTGACAAAGAACCCATCCAGCACGAGACCGTCACCATCGAGTGGGACGCCGAAGCGGCCGAAAAGGGCGGCTACGAGCATTTCATGATGAAGGAGATCCACGAACAGCCTGCGGCCGTGCGGGACACCATCTCCCCGCGCCTGAAAGAAGGGCGGATCGACCTTTCGGAACTGGCGCTGGACGAGGACGCCATCCGCGCCGTGCGCCGCATCTATATCATCGGCTGCGGCTCGGCCTACCATGTGGGCATGGCGGCCCGCTATGTCTTTGAAAGCTTGGCCCGCCTGCCGGTGGAGGTGGATGTGGCCAGCGAGTTCCGTTACCGTGACCCGGTGCTGGAACCGGATTCCCTGGCGCTGGTCATCAGCCAGAGCGGCGAGACCGCCGACACCCTGGCGGCGCTGCGCCTGTGCAAGGACCGGGGCGTGCGCACCGTGGGCATCGTCAACGTGGTGGGCTCCAGCATTGCGCGGGAAGCCGACGCCACCATGTACACCTGGGCGGGGCCGGAGATCTCGGTGGCGACGACCAAGGCCTACAGCACCCAGCTTGCGGCCTGCTACCTGCTGGCGACCGAGTTTGCCCGGGTGCGCGGCACGCTGGCCGAAGGGCAGTATGAGCATCTGATCCAGGAGATGGAGTCCCTGCCCGACAAGATCCAGAAAATCCTGGAGGACAAAGAGCGCATCCAGTGGTTCGCCAGCAAATATGCCAACGCCAGGGACGCATTCTTCATCGGGCGCGGGCTGGATTACGCCGTGGCGCTGGAGGGCAGCCTGAAATTCAAGGAGATCAGCTATATCCACTCTGAGGCGTTCGCCGCGGGGGAGATGAAGCACGGCCCAATCTCTCTGGTGGAAGGCGGCACGCTGGTGGTGGGCATCCTGACCCAGCCGGACCTGTACGAAAAGTGCGTTTCCAACATGGTGGAAGTCAAGAGCCGCGGCGCGTTCCTGATGGGGCTGACGACCTACGGCAACTACAGCATCGAGGACACCGCCGGGTTTACGGTCTATGTACCCAAGACCGACCCGCATTTCGCCACCAGCCTGGCGGTCATCCCGCTGCAGCTGCTGGCCTATTACGTGAGCTGCGCCAAGGGCCTGGACGTGGATAAACCGCGCAATCTGGCCAAGAGCGTTACGGTCGAATAAGGAACTTCGGCTGATTGTCCAAAAAAAGCTGCCATATTTTGGGCAGTGTGCGCCCCGTTTGCCGCATGAAAGGCGAGACAGACGGGGCCCTTTTGTGCTATACTATACTGTGACCGCAAAAGTCGCAATAAAATGTCAACGCCCCGCTGCCGGGCTTTGGATAGATAAAGGATTTACAGAGATATGCTACAGGATTCCAATCAAATTATCAAAGGCCTGCCGCGCCGCATCGCGCTGATGCTGCTGGACTGCGGCCTGATCGTATTCTGTTATTGGCTGGTGGTCATGCTTGTCTTTGACGGCGAGGACGCCTACCGCCGTGCCGAGATCCTGCGCGCCATGGCACCCATGCTGTACTATGCGCTGCCGATCTATATGATCGTGTTCTGGTTCGGCGGTCTGTACGAGATCATGTGGGAGTATGCCGGTATGCGGGATCTGGCCCGCCTGACCTGCCTTTCGGGTCTGGCAACGGGCCTTATCATGCTGTTCGACCTGTTCTACCGCAGCCGCCCCATCAGCGGTTCCGTGCTGATCTTCGGCGCGGTGTTCAACACGGCGGCCATAGCGGGCGTGCGGTTTATCTGGCGGCTGATCAAAACATTGCACGGCGCGCGCGTCAACCGGCCGGAAAGTCTGACCCCGCTGCTGATCGTGGGCGCGGGCAACGCGGGCGCCTGGGCGGTCAACCTCTGCAAGAACAAGAACCAGAGCTTCGGCGACCCCATCTGCATCGTGGACGATGACCTGACGAAGAAGGGCCTGCGCGTGCAGGGCGTCCCCGTGCGGGGCACGATTTCAGACATCCCGGAACTGGTGCGCAAGTACCATATCATGGAGATCGTCATCGCCATCACCACCCTCAAGGGTGAACGCCTGAGCGAGATCATCAACCTCTGCAACTCCACCCACTGCCGCGTGCGGATGCTGTCCGACCCGCAGGCTGTGGATGAAAACGGCAACCCGGTGACGGCGGGCTTCCGCGAACTGAACACCGCGGACTTCCTCTCCCGCGACGAGATCCAACTCAACAACGCCCAGATCTCGGAATACCTGCACGACAAGGTCGTTCTGGTCACGGGCGGCGGCGGGTCCATCGGCAGCGAACTCTGCCGCCAGATCATGCGCTACCAGCCCCGGCGGCTGCTGATCTTTGATATTTACGAGAACTGCGCCTATGAACTGGAGACCGAACTGCGCAACAAATACGGCCACGACGCGCCCATCGTCACGCTGGTCGGCTCCATCCGGGACAAAGAGCGCCTGGACGAAGTGTTCGACACCTACCACCCGTCGGTGGTGTTCCACGCGGCGGCTCACAAGCATGTGCCGCTGATGGAGATCAGCCCGGCGGAGGCGGTCAAGAACAACGTGTTCGGCACCAAGAACCTGCTGACCTCGGCGGCGGAACACGGCGTGGACCGCTTTGTGCAGCTTTCCACCGATAAGGCCGTGAACCCCACCAACGTCATGGGCTGCACCAAGCGCCTGTGCGAAATGCTGATCCAGTCCTTTGACAGCGGCACCGACATGAAGTGCATGGCGGTCCGCTTCGGCAACGTGCTGGGCAGCCACGGCAGCGTGATCCCGCTGTTTGAGGAGCAGATCAAGCGCGGCGGCCCGGTGACCATCACCCACCCGGAGATCGAACGCTACTTCATGACTATTACCGAAGCCGCGCAGTTGGTGCTGCAGGCGGGCGGCCTTGCCAAGGGCGGCAGCATCTATGTGCTGGATATGGGCAAGCCGGTCAAGATCATGGAACTGGCCAACCGGCTGATCCGCTTTTACGGCTATGAGCCGGGCGTGAATATGGAAGTCAAGATCACCGGCCTGCGCCCCGGCGAAAAACTCTATGAAGAACTGCTGATGGATACCGAGCAGGACAAAATGCGCAAGACGGCCCACGATAAGATCTTCATCGCGCCGCCCATGCAGATCGACCTGGCGAAATTCTACACCGGTCTGCAGACGCTGCAGGCCGCGGCCCACCACAACGACGACGCGGTGGTGGAATGCCTGCAGGAGATGGTGCCCAGCTACCACCCCAACCGCCGCGTGCGGGAGGACCACACTGTGGAAGCGGCCATGGGCAACACCGGCCTTCTCTCGAAGGATGAAGTGATGCAGCAACTCCAGGAACGAAACGATACCACCACAAAAGGGGAGGAATGAGCTGTGTATCAGCGCTATGTGAAGCGGGTGCTGGATTTTGTGCTCTCGCTGGCGGCGGCGATCGTGCTGGCGATCCCCATGGGCATCATCGCCGTGTGGATCAAATGCGATTCCCCCGGGCCGGTCTTTTTCCGCCAGCGCCGGGTCGGCCGCGGCAAGACCCATTTCAATATCCTCAAGTTCCGCACCATGCGGGGGGATACGCCCCACGACGTGCCCACCCATCTGCTGAAGGACCCCGACTCCTATATCACCAAAAGCGGCGCGTTCCTGCGCAAGACCAGCCTGGACGAACTGCCGCAGATCTATAACATCCTGGCCGGGCAGATGAGCATCATCGGCCCGCGCCCGGCGCTGTATAACCAGTATGATCTGATCGAAGCGCGCGACAGGGTCAACGCCAACAGCATCCGCCCCGGCCTGACGGGGCTGGCCCAGGTCAACGGCCGTGACGAACTGCCCATCGACGTCAAGGCCCGCTATGACGGCGAGTATGCCGCCCACCTGACCTTCGGCATGGATCTGAAGATCTTCTTCCGCAGTTTTACCTATGTTTTCCAGCGCCGCGGCGTGGTGGAAGGCGGCACAGGGGCCTTGCAGGACCAGAAAACGCCGCCGGAAGGCGAGCCGCCGTCAAAATGACGGAGTGAATCCCCCGCCGCAACTCTTGTCGGCGGGGGATTTTTTGTGCAAAAATCAAAACTGTACAAGAAAATCTTTCTTTTTTCAGTAAAATATGTTGCAAAAGCCAAGATGATTGTGTAAAATATACATCAGGAGCTTACTGTTTTGGGCAGTTTACCAAACGGCATTTTGCCCAACACCCACAACAATCAAAGGGGAGTCACAGAATATGGCAAACAGGGTATTCCAAAATGTGGTGTACCAGATGAAGGAAGCCGTTGACCGTGTGCTGGGCGTCGTGGACGAGACCGGCACCGTTATTTCCTGTTCCGAACTGGGGCAGATCGGCGAGGTGCGCGACGGCGTGGCCGCCGTGCGGCAGACTTCGGGGGACGCCTTTGTGCGGGACGGGTATTCCTACCATCAGTTTTCCAACGCCAAGCACAATGATTACGCCGCTTTTGTGGAGGGCACCGACGCCACGGCCGAACAGTTCGCCGCGATGCTCTCCATCAGCCTGCAGTGCATCAAGCAGTATCATGACGAAAAGTTCGACAAGACCAACTTCGTCAAGAACGTGGTGCTGGACAACATCCTGCCCGGCGATATTTACGCCAAGGCGCGGGAACTGCACTTCATCTCGGATGCCCAGCGCGTGGTGCTGCTGATCCGCGTGACTTCCGGCAACGATATTTCGGCCTACGATGTGGTCAGCGGCCTGTTCCCGGACAAGCAGAAGGACTTCGTCTTTAATATCAGCGAGAGCGATACCGTGCTGGTCAAGGAGATCAAGCCCGACAACAATACCCGCGATATGGAAAAGCTGGCCACTTCCATTGTGGATACCCTGCAGGGCGACCATTACATCAAGGCGGTCGTCGGCATCGGTACCCCCATCAACAATATCAAGGACCTGGCTTCCAGCTTTAAGGAAGCCCAGATCGCCATGGAAGTGGGCAAGGTCTTTGACACCGAGCGCCAGGTCATCAGCTACGACCACCTGGGCATCGCCCGCCTGATCTACCAGCTTCCCACGACGCTGTGCGAAGCCTTCCTGCGCGAAGTGTTCAAGCAGGAGAGCATCGACTCGCTGGACGCCGAAACGCTGTTCACCATCCAGCGTTTCTTTGAGAACAACCTCAATGTGTCCGAAACCAGCCGCGGCCTGTTCGTACACCGCAATACGTTGGTCTACCGGCTGGAAAAGATCCGCAAGCTGACCGGCCTTGACCTGCGCAACTTTGACGACGCCATCGTGTTCAAGGTGGCGCTGATGGTCAAGAAGTATCTGGCCGCCAACCCTGCCAAATACTAAGACGTTCCGCGCGCTTCAAAAGCAAACAGATGCACGAACCGGCGCCGCTGCAAGCGGCGCCGGTTTTGTCTGCGGTTCTGTAAGGCGGCGGGGAACAGGGTCATGCGGGCAGGCGGCGTTCCATCAAAATAGTGTCCTGCCAGTTTCCAAAGCGGTCTTTGGCGATTCGTTCGCGGAACCCGATCTCCCGGAAACCGCACTTTCTGTGCAGGGCGATGCTCGCCCGGTTGATGGCAAAGATCGCAGCGTACAGGCACCAAATCCCATGCGCTTCGCTTTCGGTGCAGACCTTTTGCAGAAGTTCCGTGCCGATGCCCCGGCCCTGGAACGCATCGTCCACATAAACGCTCACTTCCACTACGCCTTTGTAGGCTTCCCGGGAAGAAGTGGGGCTGATGGCGATCCAGCCCGTCACGCGCCCTTCGACTTCCGCCACATAGCGGCACTCCCGCAGGTGGCCGCTGTCCCACTGTGCATAGTCGGGGCAGACGGTGTTGAAGGTGGACACGCCCTTTGCCAGTGCCTGCTCATAAATCGCTTTGACCCGCGCCCAGTCGGAAGTTTGCATTTTGCGTATCATACGCCTGCCAGCCTTTCTCAAAGTGTAAGATCGCTGCCATTATACACCCGTACAACCGGAAAGTACAGCTTTTGCTACAGGCGGCTGCGCTGTTGGTATAAAGAGACCCCGCCCCGCGCCGCCAACAGGGGGGCAGGGCTTGAAAAGCGCGTGCGGTTGTGCTATAATACTTAACTGGTAATTATCGGCTCAAAGAAAAAGCTGCATGAATACAAACGGAGAGGGGAATCCAGTATGTCTGGACACAGCAAATGGAATAATATTAAACGTAAGAAGGAAAAGACCGACGGCGCCCGCGCCAAGGTGTTCACCAAGATCGGCCGCGAGATCGCCGTCGCCGTTAAGGAAGGCGGCGCCAACCCGGCTTCCAACTCCAAGCTGGCCGCGCTGATCAGCAAGGCCAAGGCCAACAGCGTGCCCAATGATAACATCCAGCGTATCATCAAGCGCGCCGAGGGCGGCGACAAGACCGAGTACGAAGCCATGACCTACGAGGGCTACGGCCCCGGCGGCGTGGCCGTCATGGTCGAGACCCTGACCGACAACCGCAACCGCACCGCGGCCAATATGCGCCACTACTTTGACAAGTTCGGCGGCAACCTGGGCCAGATGGGCTGCGTTGGCTTTATGTTCAACCAGAAGGGCGTCATCGTGGTGGACCTGGAGGACAAGGACCCCGATGAACTGATGATGGACGCCCTGGACGCTGGCGCCGAGGACTTCGACGCCGGGGAGGAAGCGGCGCAGGTCACCACCACGCCGGAAAACTTTACCGCCGTCTGCGATGCGCTGCAGGGCAAGGGCTACAGCTTTATCTCGGCCGATGTGGCGCAGGTCCCCACCACCACGACCCGCCTGACCGACCCCGACCAGCTGACCCAGATGGGCAAGCTGCTGGACGCGCTGGACGACGATGACGACGTGCAGAACGCCTGGCACAGCCTGGAGAACGAGGAAGACCTCGACCGCTGACAACAAGAAGGAAAAAAGAGAGTGAAGGGAATACTTTACTCTCTTTTCTTTTCTATCAAGAAAGGGTACGCTTATGCCTGATCTTCTTTGCCCCCACTGCCTGCAGCCCCTGCCGAACGGCTACGGCGGCGACTGCCCCCACTGCGGCCGTTCGCTGGAAAACCAGAACCCCGAAGGCGCGCTGCCGCTGGGCACCCAGCTGGCGGGGCGCTATACCGTGGGCGGTTATATCAGTGCGGACGGCGACGGCCTGTCCTACCGCGGGGTGCTCAACGAAGAAAAAAAGTTCGTGCTGATCAAGGAATACTTCCCGGTGACGCTGTGCAACGGCCGCAGCGCGGACGGCGCGCTGATGCCCAAGGAAGGGCGGGAGGTGCTGTTCAAGACCAGCCGCATGGACTTCAAGGACCTGTATGACGATCTGCGCAACCTGACGCCCGCCACCGGCCTGAATACCATCCTGGACGTGCTGGAGGAAAACAACACCGTCTACGCTGTGGAGGAAAGCGAAAAGGGCATGACCCTGACGCATTACCTCAGCCTGCGCAGCCGCACGCTGACCCCGGCGGAAGCGCGCACGTTGCTGCAGCCGGTGATGGAGGGCGTGACCCAACTGCACAAGGCGGGGCTGATCCACCGGGGCATCTGCCCGGACAACATCCTGCTGCCCATCGACGGCACCGCCCGGCTGACGGGGTATGGCACGCTGGCGCTGCGCACCGGCGGCAGCGAACTGAAAAGCCAGCTTTATCCCGGCTATGCCGCGCCGGAACAGTATTCCGCTTCGGAGTTCAGCGGCCGCTATACCGACGTGTATGCGCTGGCGGCGGTCTGCTACAAGCTGGTCACCGGCCAGACGCCGGTGGCCGCCCCCCAGCGCAAAGTACGGGACAGTCTGGAATCTGCCCACAGCCTGGAAGCCGGGGTGCCCACCTGGTTCTCGCAGGTGCTGGCCTGCGCCCTGCGGCTGGACCCGGCCCGCCGAATGCAGACGGTGCCGGAACTGATGAGCGCGCTGACCGACCCGAATGTGGCCAACGCCATGTTTGAGCGGGGCGATAACCAGATCAGTACCCGCAAGATCATGGGCGTTTCGCTGGTGGTCATCGTGGTGCTGGCGATCCTGCTGGTATGGAGCCTGCTGGAATCCAGCGGCGGGGACGCGGCTTCGGCCCCGCCCCCGGCGCAAAGCGCCACGTCCCAGTCCCAGTCCGCGTCGCCGGGCGAAGCCGAGACCATCCCGGATCTGGTCGGCAAACGCTATGCCAGCGAGATCAAGGACAACGACCTCTACGCCGGGTACCGCATCGTCATGACGGAGGAAAACAGCTCCGATGTGGCGGCGGGCATCGTCATGAGCCAGGACCCGGCGGCCGGGACCCTCAAAACCGAGGAAGGCCAGATCTTGCAGATCGTGGTCAGCAAAGGCCCCAATCTGGTTGAAATGCCGGATATCATCGGCTTCACCCAGTCCAACGCCAGCAAGCAGTTGGACGAGCGGGGCATCCAGTATAAAATGCAGATCGTGGAAAACGACGGCACGATGGCCGAAGGCTGCGTAGCCAAGACCGACGTGCTGGCGGGCACCCGCTTTGACGCGGGCAAAACAGTCGTGAGCGTCTTTATCGCCGGGGAACGGGACGACACGCTGGTGGCGACCACCAGCACGCCGGACGCCGAGAGCGGTTCGGACGCGCCGGAAAGTTCCCCGTCAAGTTCGTCGTCCTCCACCGCGCAATGACCGCATAATAAACGCCGCCGTGCAGGCAGAAACCTGCGCGGCGGCGTTTTGCTTTGTTAGCTTTAGCGCAAAGACAACCCCCGGCTCTGCCGGGGAGTGTAA
>SAMEA3387515__coassemble_1903_pt1 | contig 31078 bp, 29 predicted proteins | sample SAMEA3387515__metabat2_high_PE_016 | metagenome-assembled genome bin SAMEA3387515 (sample SAMEA3387515) | Felis catus | biome: Faeces | place: United Kingdom | collected 2012
GCAAAATTTCCCTGTATGTGTTGCCAGCGTCGGCGCATGTCCGCCGCTGGCAACGGATTCTAAATCTTTTCGACAGTCTGTAACTCTGATAAAAATTCACCGGGGCTGGCTGGACTGTTCGCTCTCCCACTGGGCGACCAGCGGGGCCGCCACGGCGGAAAGGGCGTCCAGCGCGGTGCGGATGGACTGCACATCGGCGGGGGTCAGCTTTTCGGCCTTTTTGTGGCGGGTGACCCGTTCCACCCCGCGCTCCGCTTCCTTGATGCGGCCGCGGGTCTCGCGGTCCAGCGCCTTGCCGGACTTGCTGCCCAGCGCCGTGTTCACCCGGTAAAGGGCGGCTTCGGCGGCGTTCAGCACTTCCAGCGCGGCCTTGCGCTCCTTGTCCTGCCCGGCAAAGGCCGCGGCTTCCTGCATGGCACGCTGGATCTCGTCCTCACTCAAATTGGACGAGCCGGTGATCGTGATGCCCTGTTCCCGGCCGGTATCCAGATCCCGCGCGCTGACCTTGACGATGCCGTTGGCGTCGATGTCAAAAGTCACTTCGATCTTGGGCACCCCGGCCCACGCCCGCTTGATGCCGCGCAGCGTAAAGGTGCCCAGCAGCTTGTTGTCCTTGGCAAATTCCCGTTCGCCCTGCAGCACCTTGATCTCGACTGTGGACTGGAACGGCGACGCCGTTGTGAACACCTTGCTGAACCGAGTGGGGATGGTGGCGTTGCGCTCGATCAGATGGGTCGCCACACCGCCCACCGTTTCGACCGAAAGGGTCAGCGGGGTCACGTCCATCAGCAGCAGGTCCTCGCCCGCGCCGGCCAGTTCCTCGCCCCCCAGGCGGCCCGCCTGCACGGCGGCCCCCAGGGCCACGCATTCGTCGGGGTTCAGCGCGTGGGACGGTTCCAGCCCCACCATGCGCTGGACCTTGGCCTGCACGGCGGGGATCCGGGTGGACCCGCCCACCAGCAATACCTGGTCCAAGTCGCTGGCGCTCAGGTGGGCGTCGCTCAGGGCGTTGCGCACCGGCAGGGCCGTGCGCTCCACCAGTTCGCCGCAGAGTTCCTCAAACACGGCGCGGGTCAGCGTCGCCTGGAAGTGGACCGGCCCCTCCGGCCCGGCGGTGAGGAAGGGCAGGTTGATCTCGGTCTGGGTGGCGGCGGAAAGTTCTTTCTTCGCCTTTTCGGCTTCTTCGCGCAGGCGCTGCATGGCCACGCGGTCGCCGGTCAGGTCCTGCCCGTGTTCCCGGCGGAACTGGTCCACCAGCCAGTCCACGATGCGGGCGTCGAAATCGTCGCCGCCCAGGTGGTTGTCGCCGCAGGTGGCCAGCACCTGCACGATGCCGTCCCCGATCTGGATCAGCGAAACGTCAAAGGTCCCGCCGCCCAGGTCATAGACCATGACGGTCTGGGCGCGGCCGTTGTCCAGGCCATAGGCCAGCGCGGCGGCCGTGGGTTCGTTGATGATGCGCCGGACCTCCAGCCCGGCGATGCGCCCGGCGTCCTTGGTGGCCTGGCGCTGGGCGTCGTTGAAGTAGGCGGGCACCGTGATGACGGCTTCGGTCACCGGCTCGCCCAGGTAGGCTTCGGCGTCGGCCTTGAGTTTTTGCAGGATCATGGCGCTGATCTGCTGCGGGGCATAGCATTTGCCGTCGATGGGGATGCGTGTGTCGCTGCCCATCGACCGCTTGACGCTGCTGATCGTGCGGGGGGCGTTGGTGACCGCCTGCCGTTTGGCTGCGTCGCCCACAAGGCGTTCCCCCGCCTTGGTGAACGCCACCACCGAGGGGGTCGTGCGCTGGCCCTCCGCATTGGGGATCACGACCGGCTTGCCGCACTCGATCACGGCGGCGCAGCTATTGGTCGTGCCCAGGTCGATTCCGATGATCTTTGCCATACTGCGCTTGTCCTTTCAACAAAAGATCAGACAGAAAGGCACGCACCACAAAAAACGGGGCCGGGAGCCTCGCTTTTGGGGGTGGACCACATCTGGGAGTAGTGTATTTTTATTGTAACGCGGCAATGGGTGAAATGTGTTGCGATTTCGTAAATAAATTTTACAACTGACAGGTTTTTCCCCTTTTGGGGCGGCCGCAGCCGTTGACGCTGCCCGCCGGGCATGGTATAGTACGGATAGAATACGATCTCATACAGGGGCTGGCCGCGCCGGTCTGCCCCGCCCGGAAGAAAGGAGTCCCCGCCTATGGCACGCACGGCAACGGTCACCCGCAACACCCGCGAAACGCAGATCACCCTGACGCTGGCACTGGACGGCGCCGGCAAGACCGAACTGGATACCGGCATCGGCTTTTTTGACCACATGCTGGACGGCTTCGCCCGCCACGGCCTGTTCGATTTGACCGTACACTGCCGCGGCGATCTGAACGTGGACTGCCACCACACGATCGAGGACGTGGGCATCGCCCTGGGGACCGCGCTGCGGCAGGCCCTGGGCGACAAGGCGGGCCTTGTGCGGTACGGAAGCTGCCTGCTGCCCATGGACGAAACGCTGGCCCTGTGCGCCGTGGACCTGGGCGGTCGGCCCTATTTTGTGTATGACGCGGCCTTTGCGGCGCCGTCCTGCGGCGGCATGGACACCCAGATGGCGCGGGAGTTCTTCTATGCCGTAAGCTATGCGGCGGCCATGAACCTGCACTTGAAAGTTCTGTACGGCGAAAACGACCACCACAAGCTGGAGGCGCTGTTCAAAGCCTTTGGCAAGGCGCTGGACGCCGCCACGCGCACCGATCCCCGGATCGAGGGCGTGCTTTCGACCAAAGGCGCGCTGTGAGCGGCACGGGCTTTTGCGGCCCTACATTATAATAGAGAGAACCGCGGCGGTCCCGGTGGCCGCCGCCGAAAGCTGGTGTCGTAGCCTGTGGAAAAAAGCTATACCTTTACTTCTGTGATCTATCCCGTGCCCGAAAAGGGCGGCGCCTATGTATGTTTCCCGTATGACATTCGGAAGGAGTTCGGCCGGGGCCGGGTCAAGGCGGAGATCACCTTCGACGGCGAGCCGTACTCCGGCAGTATCGTCAATATGGGCGTCAAAAATGAGGATGGTTCCATCCGCTATATCATCGGGATACGCAAGGACATCCGCGCGAAGATCGGGAAACAGCCGGGCGACACCGTGCGCGTCACGGTCCGGCCCGTTTTGCCCTGACGCGGGACCGTTCAGGGAAGAATCCCCCATCGTCTGCCTTATGGCAGGCGGTGGGGGGGGGTTCGTGTGTTTGGACGAAAGGCTATGGAATGCGACTTGTTTATGCGCCGCCTGCGGCCGGGTGGGAACGATGGTATGGCGTGCCTGCCGGAAAGTGCAAGACCCCTCCGTCTGCCTTTGGCAGACACCTCCCCTAAAAGGGGAGGCTTTACTCTGCCTCCCTTAAAGTTTCGACTTCTAAGGAGTCACCCACCCAGAGGCTCCCCTCTTAGGGGAGCTGGCCGCGCAGCGGCCTGAGGGGTCTTGCTACCCGGACAACTTCGGCTTGCCGGGTCGTGCTCACGGCGGGGTCAAGACCCCGCCCTACAGTGCCGCCGGGAACGTCCTGCCACTCCACCAACATATTTCCCCCAACACAACCCACGGCCTGCTGTTTCCGGTGGGCCGCTTTTTTGTGCAAATGCCCACGCAGGCCCGCCGGGAACGGGCAAGCGAAATTTGCCCAAACAAAACCGCAGGGTGGGCCTATAGGCCCGCCCTGCGGCGTCTTTTTATTATGGAAACGATGTGAAACGGCAGCATGCGCGCCGCCGGGCATCACCGATCCTGCAGGGTGATGTAGGGCTGCGGTTTGCCCACATACTTGTAGGCCGGGCGGATGATGCGGTTGGCAAACTCGACTTCCTCCACGCGGTGGGCGCACCAGCCCGGCACGCGGGCGATGGCGAACAGCGGGGTGTACAGGTCCTCGCTGATGCCCAGCATGCGGTAGATCAGCCCGCTGAACAGGTCCACGTTGGCGCATACTTTCTTGGGGCCGTGCTTCTCCTCCGCAAAGACCTGCGGGGCCAGGCGTTCGATGCTGCACAGCATCTCAAACTCCTTGTCAAAGCCCTTGGCGTGGGCCATGCGGCGGGCGTGGTTCTTCAAGATCTGGGCGCGCGGGTCGCTCACGGTGTACACCGCGTGGCCCATGCCGTAGATCAGGCCGCTGCCGTCCCCGGCTTCTTTGCGCAGGATCTTGCGCAGGAATTCCCGCACTTCGCCGTCGTCGCCGGGGTCCTGCACGTGCTGCAGGATGTAGTCCAACTGGTGCATGACCCGCAGGTTTGCGCCGCCGTGCTTGGGGCCTTTCAGCGCGCCGATGGCCGCCGAGATGGCCGCATAGGTATCGGTGCCGGAACTGGAAAGCACGCGGCAGGTGAAAGTGGAGCAGTTGCCGCCGCCGTGGTCCGCGTGTACCATCAGGCACAGGTCCAGCAGGCGGGCTTCCTCGCGCGTGAACTTCTGGTCGGCGCGGTAGGTGCTCAGGATATGTTCCGCCGTGCTCTGGCCCTCGGTGGGCAGGTGGAAATACATGCTGGCGTGGTCATAGACCCGCCGCTTGATCTGGTAGGCGTTCACCATCATCGTGGGCAGTTCCGCAATCAGGTTCACGCTCTGGCGCAGGATGTTGGGCAGGCTCAGGTCCTCGGCGTGTTCGTCGTAGCTGTACATGGCCAGCACGCTGCGGGCCATCTTGTTCATCAGGTCCGGCGACGGCGAATTCAGGATCATATCGTCCGCAAAGCCCTGGGGCAGTTCGCGGTGATGCTCCAGCAGCTTGCAGAATTTGGCGTGCTGCTCCCGGTCGGGCAGCGAGCCGAACAGCAGCAGCCAGACCACTTCCTCAAACAGAAAGCGGTCGTGGTTGTCGGCTTCAGCCGCCAGGGTGTCGATGTCCACGCCGCGGTAGACAAGGCGGCCCGGGATCGGCACGATGGAACCGTCCTCCGCGCGGTCATAGCCGATAACGCTGGACACGTTGGTGATGCCCGCCAGAACGCCGGTGCCGTCGGGGTTGCGCAGCCCGCGCTTGACCTCCATCTGGTCGGCCAGGCGGGCGTCCAGATGGGCGTTGTGCTCCAGATATTCATGGCAGAGCAGTTCCATTTCCTCCGGCTCCAGCGCCGGAACGTCAGGGTAATACATCAGCGTGCTCCTTTCCTGTTCGGGTCTGCGGGGCGGGCGCGCCGGGCGGCGCGGCTCCCCGGATACTGGTTTCATTTTATAATATTTTCGACCTTTCGTCAAGGAACACTTAAAATATTTCCGCTTTTTGCGGCGGTCGGCTTTATTTAATTAAGACGCCCCGGCGCGCACGGCCGTCCGGCGGCAAAACTGCGTTGACAATCCCGTATAAAGCGGGTATAGTGTAGTAAGAATGGAAGAGCCGCCCCCAAACGGGCGGCAAAGGAACCCACGGCGGGGCGCGCCCTGCCGGGAAATGGAGGGAAAACCCATGAAACTCTGGCCAAACGGCATGTATCTGGTGAACGGCAGACCCCAGCAGGAAGCCCCCGCGGGGACGACCGAGGCGGAGGCCCGCCGCGGCACCATCGCGTACGGCATCCTGGAAGCCCACAACACCAGCGGCGATATGGAAAACCTGCGCATGAAGTTCGACTCGATGACCAGCCACGACATCACCTATGTGGGCATCATCCAGACGGCCCGGGCGTCCGGCATGGAGCGGTTCCCCCTGCCGTATGTCATGACCAACTGCCACAACTCGCTGTGCGCGGTGGGCGGCACCATCAATGAGGACGACCACCAGTTCGCCCTTTCGGCGGCCCACAAATACGGCGGCATCTATGTACCGCCGAACATGGCCGTCATCCACAGCTATAACCGCGAGATGATGGCCGGCTGCGGCCGGATGATCCTGGGGTCGGACTCCCACACCCGCTACGGCGCGCTGGGTACCATCGCCGTGGGCGAGGGCGGCGGCGAACTGGCCAAGCAGCTCGTGGGCCGTACCTATGATATGGCCCGCCCCGGCGTGGTGGTCGTCTACCTGACCGGCAAGCCGAACCCCGGCGTAGGCCCCCACGACGTGGCCCTGGCGCTGGTGGGCGCCACCTACGCCAACGGCTATGTGAAGAACAAGGTCATGGAATTCATCGGCCCCGGCGTGGCGAACCTGTCGGCGGATTACCGCAACGGTATCGACGTCATGACGACCGAGACCACCTGCTGGTCCTCCATCTGGCAGACAGATGAAGTCACCCGCCAGTATTTCGTGGAACACGGCCGCCCCGACGCATACCGGGAACTGGCCCCGGCGGACGTGGCCTATTACGACGGCTGCATCGAGCTGGATCTTTCGACGGTGGAGTGCATGATCGCGCTGCCCATGCACCCCAGCTACGCCTACCCCATCCGGGAACTGAAAGCCAACGCCCGCGACATCCTGTATGAAGCCCAGCAGCAGGCCAACCGCCAGTTGGCGGGCCGCGTGCAGATGGACCTTGTCAGCAAGATCCAGCCCGACGGCAGTATCTATGTGGAGCAGGGCGTCGTGGCGGGCTGCTCCGGCGGCACCTATGAAAACATCTGCGCGGTGGCCGAGATCCTGCGCGGCAAGAGCTGCGGCAACGGCGCGTTCAAGTTCAGCGTCTACCCCGACAGCATGCCTACCTATCTGGAACTGGTCAAGAACGGCGCGGTGGCGGACATCGTCAGCGCGGGCGGCATCTTCCGCGAGTGCTTCTGCGGCCCCTGCTTCGGCGCGGGCGACACCCCGGCCAACGGGGAGTTCAGCATCCGCCACACCACCCGCAACTTCCCCAACCGCGAAGGCTCCAAGCCCGGCGAGGGCCAGATCAGCGCCGTGGCCCTGATGGACGCCCGTTCCATCGCGGCCACCGCGGCCAACGGCGGCCGTCTGACCGCCGCCAGCGAGGTCTGCGACCACGAGTATACCGCCCCGGCCTACCACTTCGATCAGGGTGTGTACGACAAGCGCGTTTATAACGGCTGGGGCCGCCCCGAACCGGAGTACGCCCTCAAGTTCGGCCCCAACATCAAGGACTGGCCTGAACAGCCCGCCCTGAGCGACGACCTGCTGGTGAAGATCGTCAGCTATATCACCGACCCGGTGACCACCACCGACGAGCTGATCCCCTCGGGCGAAACTTCTTCGTTCCGCTCCAACCCCCTGCGCCTGGCGGAGTTCACGCTCTCCCGCAAGGACCCGGCCTATGTGCCCAGCGCCAAGGCCGTGCAGGTGATGGACGCTGCCCGCCGCAACGGCGCGCTGCCGGAGGAGATCCGCAAGGTCTACGCCGCGCTGGAAAAGGCGGGCTTCCATCCCGTCCCGCACAGCACCAACGTCGGCTCGGCCATCTTTGCCAACAAGCCCGGCGACGGCTCTGCCCGTGAGCAGGCCGCAAGCTGCCAGCGCGTGCTGGGCGGCGCAGCCAACTTTGCCTGCGAGTACGCCACCAAGCGTTACCGCTCCAACTGCATCAACTGGGGCATGCTGCCCTTCCTGCTGGATACGCCGGACGTTCTGGAAAAGGGCGACTATGTGTTCCTGCCCGGTGTGCGCGCGGCGCTGCTGAACGCGGCGGAGAACATCGAAGCCGTGGCGGTCAAGCCCGACGGCGAAGTGACGCGCTTCACGGTGCGCCTGGGCGACATGACCGACGCCGAGCGCCAGATTCTGGCGGACGGCTGCCTGATCAACTACTATAAGAACCACTAAAAAACAGGGCCGGGCGGCTGCATGGGCAGCCGCCCGGCTTTTTGCTGTCTTACGTCGAATCGCAGGCGGGAACTTCTACCAGAAGTTTCCGCCTGTTTCTGCGTCACAGGGCGTTTTTTTCGGCGCGCTGTGCTTCGGCGATCATCTGCGCCAGTTCGGTGCCGCTTTCCTGCATGCCCCGCTTCATCCATTCGACGATCCAGCCGAACAGCAGGTAGGCGATGGAGGAACGAAGATAGGCGACCGCGTTTGGCAGGTCCGGCGAAATTTCGATCTGTTCCAGAAGCGTATTCAATACGAGATTTTCCAGCCCGGCCCGGTATAAGGCAAGGTAAAAGTCAGAATGTTCCTTGTAAAAGTCCAACAGACTGACGAGAATTTCCGAGGGGGCGGCGTGTTCCTGGCTCTCGTAACGCTGTTTCCACACACCGGCCAGACGGTTCGCTTCCTGCCGCAGCACATCCTCTTTACTGGTAAAGTTCCGATAAAAAGAGGCCCGCCCTACACAGGCGCGTTCGGTCAGGTTGCCGATAACGATTGTGGAAAGTTCCTGCTCCTGCATCATATCCAGCAGCGTATGCAGGATCTGGCTGCGTACATAGCTGTTTTTTTCCTGATTGCTCCCCTTCATGGTGTAAACAAAACCCCCTGTTTGTCTCAATTTGCTGAAACGATTGACTCATCCCTGTCAGAATGATACAATTGTCCCATCAAAATGTCAAGGAGGAAATGCTATGTCGGGTACAGCAAAACGGCTGATCGTCCTGGCGGTGGTCGCGGTTGCGGCTTTCGTATCGGGGCGTCTGGCCGTCAGGGCGGCCCTGAACCTGCTGCTGGGCGGTACGCTGTTCGGGGGGAACTTTCTGTGAGAAGAACGAAAAGAAAGGGCAGAATGATGTGGGGATTGATCTATAGCGCGGTATTCGTTTCGGTGTTCGCCGTGTCTGCGGTGCTCAAAATAAAAGCGGACCCCTTCCATGGCAAATACACCGTGGATTGGAACGATTCGGTCGGGACCGTTTATACCGACCTGCCCTATGGGGACGGTCAGGCGAATACATTTGATCTGTACCTGCCCGCAGACCGCACGAAAGAACACTATGGCCTGATCGTCTATCTGCATGCCGGGGGCTTTACCAGCGGAGACAAAAGCGGCGACGAGGGGATTTTGAAGTGGCTGTGCGCCAAGGGCTACGTGACGGCCGGTATCAACTACACGCTGTTCAGCGAGGAAAATCCCACGGCAAGCGTATATTCGCAGACGATGGATGTAAAATCCGCCATGCCGCGGGTGGTGGCGGAAGCGGAAAAACGGGGCTACCCGCTTGACAGAATGGCGATCGCGGGCGGCAGCGCAGGCGGCACGCTGGCGCTGGTCTATGCCTACAGGGACGCGGACAGTGCGCCGGTCCCCGTAAAAATGGTGTTTGAAATGGTCGGGCCCGCCAGTTTCTATTATGAGGATTGGACCAACTATGGCCTGGATAAAAGCCCGGAAGCCGCCGCAAAGCTGTTCGGCGCGATGTGCGGAACGACGCTCACGCCGGAAATGATCACGTCGGGGGAATATTTGGCGTATGTCAAACCGATCTCGGCGGATCGGTGGGTGAAGGAAGGCGCGGCCCCCGCGTTGCTGGCCTATGGGACCTGCGATAAAGTCTGCCCGTATTTGAGCGTAAAGCCGCTGCTTGCGGCATTGGAGAAAAACGGGGTGCCGCATGATTATTTTGAATTTCCGCACTCCGGGCATGGGCTGCAAAACGACAACAAACTATACGCACAGTATATGGATACCCTGGAAGAATATCTTGCAGCATACATGAACGCATAGAACCGTTCGGGACGGCACAGTGGGCCGCACAGGGGGTTGACAGGGCAGGGGACAATGAAGATCGTAGGAAACGTGATGGGCATGGGGTTGCTGGCCGCAGTTGGTAGGGGCTTTTTGTATTATGTTGCCTATCATGCCCATGGTCCCGAAACGATATAAGAAGAAAATGGAAACGGGCGGCTGCATACGCAGCCGCCCGTTTTTTGCTGTTTGCCCGGCGGGCATCACCCAAAATAGTCCGCCGTGATCGCGCGGATGCGGTCCGCCCAGGCGGGGGCGTCGTCCATGAAGGAACCGTGGTGGCCGGGCACCGTCACGCAGGGCAGGCCGCTGCGGGCGGAAAGCTGCTCCGCGGCCCGGTACAAAAAGGTGCCGTGCGCTTTGGCGTATTCGCCCACGGCAAACACGGCCTTGCCGCCCGCGCGCGCCAGGGAATCATAGTCCACGTCATAGCGCACCACCGGCAGCAGCTCCTGCCGGATCAGATAGCGGGAAGCCTGCTGCGCCGGGACGGTCTGCTTTTTGGGTACGCCGTGCTGTTTCAGGTAGCGTTCCGCGCGCAGCTGCGCCCGGATCATCTGCAGGGCCGGGACCTCGATGCCGAAAAGGAACTTCGTAGCCGCCAGGGACGCCCCGCCGGGCCGGAAAGAAGCGTCGTAGCATTTCTGGAAGAAGGCCAGCCACTTTTCCCGGTCGGGGTGCGCCTTTGCCACCGGCGGCTCGTGGACGATCAGGCCGGTCACTTTTTCGGGGAACAGGCGCAGAAATTCCAGCGCGATGACCGCGCCGCTGCTGTTGCCCAGAATACAGGCCGACGGTTCGCCCACCGCCCGCAGGACCGCCGCGGCGTCCCGCGCCTGCTGCGCCAGCGAAAAAACATCCGGGTGGTGCATCGTGCTGCCTGCGTTGGCCCGGCGGTCATAGGTGATGACTTTATAGTCCGGCGCGAGCGCGTCGGCAAGGGGCAGGAACAGGTCGCCGTCGCCCCCGCCCCCGGCGATACAGAGCAGCGGCGCGCCGCTGCCGGTGACGGTGTAGCGCAGGGTGTCCCCCTCGATCTCCACGGCGCCCTGCACCCGTTCGTTCCATGTTTCCGGTCCTGCTGTTGGCATCGTTCCGGCCTGCCTTTCTGCAAAAAATGGCCGCGCCCCGCGCCCGCCCGCTGCAAAGCAGAAAAAACTTTCCCCAACTTGCAAAGAGCAGCGGCACTGATTCGTTATCATAAACAGAGGGCGGCGTTTTCTTCATTGTACCACCCTTTTGCGGGCGGGACAACCGGCCCCGCATCTGTGAAAAATCTTTTTGCCGGGCATGAAACCCGCCCGGCGGTGGCATATTGAAAGGGGATATGCTATAATAGCGGTAAGCGTACCTGCTTCGGACCGGCCGGGCAGGCGGATACACCCAAGGAGGACTTCTCTTTTGAAAAAATGGCTTTCGCGCCCACCCCGCACCAGCGGCGATTATCTGTGCCTGGTCCTGGGGGCGGCGATCATTTTCGGTCTGGCCTGGCAGCTTCCCGCGCTGGCGCAGGGGGCCGGGGCCTTCCTGCAGATCTTGAGCCCCTTTGCCTGGGGCATGGTGCTGGCCTATGTGCTGGATATCCCCACCCGCCTTTTTGCCGAAAAACTGTTCGGCGGCAAGCGGGTGCTGGCCATCGTGCTCAGTTATATTCTGATGTTCGGCGTGATCGCCCTGCTGCTGGCGCTGGTGGTGCCGCAGCTCATCGACAGCGTGCAGTCCTTCATCAGCCAGTTGGGCGCGTATGAGGCTGCCATCCAGAACGGCCTGAACTGGATACGGGACACCTTCGGCCTGGAGACCGAGACCCTTGAACTTTACGTCCAGCAGGCCACCGAACAGCTCCAGCAGTGGTTCACATCCATCTCCGGCGCGGCGGCACAGGCGGCCGCCGACGCGGCCGCGGGCGCGGCTGCGGGGGTGGCGGGCGCCGCCATGGACGGCTTTGTGACGCTGGCCGTCAGCATCTACCTGCTCAGCAGCAAGGACCTGCTGCTTCACGCGGCGCGCACCTGCCTGCGCGCGGCCCTGCCGCCCCGGCAGGTGGGCAGCCTGCTCTCGGTCTGCACGATGGCAAACCGCACCTTCAGCGGCTATATCGGCGGCCAGCTGACGGACGCGCTGCTGGTGGGCATCGAAACTTTCGTGCTGATGTCTATTTTTAACCTGAACTATGCGCCGCTGATCGCGGTGCTGGTGGGCGTGACCAACATCATCCCGCTGCTGGGGCCCTTCATCGGCGCGGCCCCCGGCGTGCTGATCCTGCTGCTGGAATCCCCGCTGCACGCGCTGGAATTCGTCATCATCATTCTGGTGGTGCAGCAGATCGACGGCAACTTTATTGCGCCGCGCATCCTGGGCGGTGCGACCGGCATGCCGGGCCTGGGCGTGCTGCTGGCGATCATTGTGGGCGGTAACCTGTTCGGCGTGCCCGGCATGGTCGTGGGTGTGCCCACGCTGGCCGTGCTGGTCACGCTGCTCAAACAGGCGGTCGGCGCGGGGCTGGCGGCCCGCGGCATCGACGAGGACGGCCGCCCGCTGGACCCCGACGGGAAAAATTAACATCTTTTGCCTTGCAGCCGCCCCCGGCGGCCGGGTACAATAAAAGGGAACGATGTGACACAAAGAAAGGAACTCTGCGACAGTGCGTGGAAAAAACTATTTGAATAAACGGCCGGATACCATGCTGGAATGGTTCTGCCTGTTGTTTGCAGGGGTAGCGTTCTACCTGCTGTTGAGCAACCTGGGCTATGTGCTGGCCGGGGCGCGGGACCTGCTGCACATCCTGACGCCCTTTGCCGGGGGCGCGCTGATCGCCTTCATCCTGAACCCCATGGTGGAGACCTTCCAGAACCGGCTGCTGCGCGGGGACACCCGCTGGCGGTGGGCGGCCATCCTGCTGAGTTACCTGGTGGCGCTGCTGGTGCTGGCGCTGTTGGGGTGGCTGCTGCTGCCCCAGCTTGCCAAAAGCGCCGTTACGCTGTTCACGAACCTGCCGGGGTACATAGCGGGGCTGCAGCACACGCTGTATCTGCTGCAGCAGGAATACGGCCTGCCGGTGCAGAGCTTTGTGAACATCCTGGACGATTCCGAGGCGCTCATGCGCGAGGTCTACAGCGTAGTCAGCGGCGCGGTGCCCCAGATCGTCAGCACGCTGGGCAACGTGGCGTCCAACTTTGTGGCGGTGTTCACGGCGGTGGCGTCCAGCATCTATATGCTTTCGGGCAAGCGGAAGCTGCTGCACCAGCTCCGCACGATGGTCCACGCCTTTCTGCCGCGGGCGGTGGCGCGCAACACGCTGCGCATCTGCCACTATGCCAACGAAAACTTTACGGCCTTTCTGATCGGCAAGGTCATTGACTCGGCCCTGATCGGCCTGCTGACCTTTGTGCTGATGTCCGTTCTGCGGCTGGATTTTGCGCTGCTGGTCAGCGTGTTCGTGGGGGTGGCCAACATCATCCCGGTGTTCGGGCCGTTCATCGGCGCGATCCCCAGCCTGTTCATCCTGCTGCTGATGGACCCGCTGCAGGCGCTGATCTTCGCCGTGCTGGTGGTGGTGATCCAGCAGTTGGACAGCAACCTCATCAGCCCCAAGGTGCTGGGCCAGTCGGTGGGCATCTCGTCGTTGTGGGTGCTGTTCGCCATCGTGGTGGGCGGCGACCTGTTCGGCCTGCCGGGCATGATTTTGGGCGTGCCGCTGTTCGCCACGCTCTACGGCGTGGGGCAGGAGGCTGTGGCCTTTTTGCTGCGCTGGCGCGGCATCGACTCGGAGGGCCGCCCCGCAGACGGGGACGAAGAAGCCCCCGAACCGCCGGAGGACCCGCTGGAAGAAAAAGAGACCGTCGGGGCCGCGTCCGGCAGCCCGGAATGACCCCCGGCACTATAAGCAAACGAAAAACCGCCCCCGCAGGGCTTTACGCCTGCGGGGGCGGTTTTGTATAAGCGTTATTTCAGGAAGCCGTTGACGATCTGATCCTCGGCCTCTTTTTCGGTCAGGCCCAGGGTCATCAGCTTGATGAGCTGTTCGCCCGCGATTTTGCCGATGGCGGCTTCGTGGATCAGGCTGGCGTCCACGTTGTTGGCGGTCAGGGCCGGGCTGGCGACGACCGAAGCGTGGTCCATGATGATGGCGTCGCACTCGGAATGGCCCGCGCAGGCGCAGTTGCCGTTCAGGTGGCTGACGAACTCCTGGCGGCTTTCGTCCTTGGCCACGCTGCGGGAAACGATGTTGGCCGAGCAGCCGTCGCCGTTCATATCCACCACAAAGTCGGTGACGGCGCGCTGGTCGCCGGTCGTCATGATCTTTTCCTTCACCACCAGGCTGGCCCCGGCGGCCAGGTCGCCGCTGGTCTTGCGGATGGTGTCGTCCACGCCGGCGATCTGGGTGGTCTCCATCTCCATCACGGCGCCTTCGGCCAGATGGACGATGGTGGTGGGGTTCATGATCTGCTTGCCGCGGCCGTCGCCCTCGCCGTAGTGCTTTTCCACATAGCGCAGCTTGGCGTTCTTCGCCAGGTAGAAGGTGTGGATGCCGTCGTGCTGGGCGTCGCCGCCGCCGCAGTTGTGGATGCCGCACCCGGCAATGATCGTCACGTCGGCGCCTTCGCCGATGTGGAAGTCGTTGTACACAAGGTCCTTCAGCCCGGTCTGGCTCAGGATCACCGGGATGTGTACGCTCTCGTTCTTGGTGAACGGGCGGATGTAAATGTCGATGCCCGGCTTGTCGGTCTTGGTCACGATGTCGATGTTGGCGGTGGTGTTGCGCCCGGCCAGCGCGCCGTTGGCGCGGATGTTGTAAGCGCCCACGGGCAGGCTGTCCAGCTCTGCCACTTCGCGCAACAGGTTTTTCTCAATGGCGTCCATCATTCGCTGCGTACCCCCTCTAATTTGTCGGTCAGGATGCTGCACGCCGGGCTGCTGGCGTCGGCGCTGCCCAGCAGTTCGGGCAGGATCTCGGCGCGGGGGCCGGCTTTCTGGATCTGGCCGTTCTTGATGACGACGATCTTGTCGGCAATGTTCAGGATGCGCTCCTGATGGCTGATGATGAGGATGCTGCCGCGGGTCTGCTCGTACATTTTTTCAAACACGCGGATCAGGTTCTGGAAGCTCCACAGGTCGATGCCGGCTTCCGGCTCGTCAAAGATCGAGAGCTTGGTCCCGCGGGCCAGCACCATGGCGATCTCGATGCGTTTGAGCTCCCCGCCCGAAAGGCTGTCGTTCAGTTCCCGGTCGATGTAGTCGCGGGCGCACAGGCCCACTTCGCTCAGGTAGTTGCAGGCTTCGGTCACGCTGGTGTTCTTGCCGGCGGCCAGGCTCAAAAGGTCCTTGACGCGCAGGCCCTTGAAGCGCACCGGCTGCTGGAAGGCGTAGCTCAGCCCCAGGTTGGCACGCTCGGTGATGGACATATGGGTGATGTCCACCCCGTCCAGCAGGATCTGGCCGCTGGTGGGCTGGTAGATGCCCGCAATGATCTTGGCAAGGGTGGACTTGCCGCCGCCGTTGGGGCCGGTGATGGCCACAAAACGCTCCTGTACGGTCAGGCTGACATCGTGCAGGATCTCTTTATTATCGTCGGTCTCGTAGCCGACGTTGCGCAATTCTAACATGGTAAAGATGCTCCTTATCTGATGGTCCCGGATGATCCCGGTATGGAAAGGATTGTCATATCCTACCGGAATAATACTATACCATGAACGTGGCCAAAGTACAAGAGGAAAACCTATAAAAATAGTAGATTTTCTGCAAGAGGCCCCTTTTCCGCACAAAAAAGTGCAAAATTTGGCTGGGGGGCTTGCAATCCGGCGGGGGGCGGCCTATAATGGCAGTGTATGAATTTTTGCAGAGTAGGGATACGCGCGTGGGGGAATAGCCCCCGAAGTGCCTGACCGACGGGGAGTTGTGGCAGGACGAAGTGACCGTAAGGTCCGCGGTGCGCATCCCGCATCCCGCTGCTGCATGACGGTGCGCAACGGCGGGTGTGGTACGGCTGGTCCCACGCCCGCTTTTTGCTTCCTCCTTTGTGCAGCAATGCACAAAACAGGAGGTTTTTTGTTATGCAGGAACAGCCGCTTTCCGTCTTTTCCGCCGCCTATTGGCGCGCCGCGCGGGCCGAATTCCGCAACGTGCGCACGCTGGCCCTGGCGGGGCTGGTGTGCGCCATGGCGATCGTTTTGGAAGCCATGCCCATCTATCTGCTGGGCCCCAGCCTGAAGATCTATTTCAGCTATCTGGTCGTGTCGCTGGGGTGTATGTGCTACGGCCCGCTGGTGGGCATGGTGACCGGCGTAGTCATCGACACGATGGGCTTTCTGCTGGCGGGCTACGGGGAACCGTATTTTCCGGGGTATCTGGTCACGGCGATGCTGTCGGGCCTGATCTACGGCGTCATGTACTACCGCCGCCGCCCCACGGTGGGGCGCATCATCATCACGCGGCTGCTCATCAACTACGGCAGCAACGTGCTGCTAGGCAGCGTGTGGAAAGCCATGCTCTACGGGCAGGGATACCTGTACTACCTGAGCACCGGGCTGGTGAAGAACACCGTGCTGCTGCCGCTGGAAGTGTTCCTGACCTGGATGGTGCTGCGCGCGGCGGTGCGCCACGGGCTGGACCGCAAGTATATCCACGGCCCGGCCGGGCGGCGGTAAAAACCGAAACAGAAGCAAAAACACCCCCGCAGCCGGACGGCTGCGGGGGTGTGTGATTTATGCGGCGGAATCGGAAGCGGTGGCGGCGGTCTCGGCGGTGGCGGGCTGTTCCAGGGCGGGGAAGTAGCCCTGGAAGCGGCGCTCCACCTCCTGTTCCACATATTCGTCGCCGGGGTATTCGCCGTCGTGTTCGTCGGAATATTCGCCGATGACTTCCTCACGCAGGACATCCTTCACGGCGTTGTCGCGGTCGGCTTGGGAGGGGTAGAAGTCGCCGTCAAACTGGTACTGGGTCTGCACGCGCAGGGCCAGTTGTTCGGCGGTTAGACCCTCGGCATAGCTGGCCGGGAAATCCAGCGAATAGGCGTTTGTGGAAGCGTCGTAGGAAGCATTGCTGTTAAAGTAATATTCCGTGACCGGCACGCCCGCCTGTTCCATAAGCTGGAAGATGCTCCAGCAGTCATTGGCAAAGTCCTGTGCGGAGACATAGCCGCTTTCGGGCAGGGTCACATTCATATATACGTCGTCCCCGTCCTGCAGCGTGTAGTCATCGGCTTCTAAATAGTTAAAGTCTACATAGAAGTCAAGGCTGTTGACCTTGGCTTTCAAATCGGTGTCGGCGTTCAACGCCTGATACGCCTTGTCCTCAAGCTGGTTCCTGTAACGGTCGCGGGCGGCTTCCGCCTGCGGGCCCATCGTATCCCAGAAATAGGGGATCAGCGAAGCCACGCCCACGACGCAGAGGATAAAGGCGCTGCCCAGAACACTGAGCCAGTCGAATTTCAGCTTGACGTTGGGCTGGGCGGAGTAGATCAGCATTTCGACGCCCAGCACGATCAAAATGACCGGGGCGAACCGCACGATGGCAAGCAGGTCAAAGTCCGGCACGAACTGGTTGATCAGCAGCAGAACGCCGGACGCAATCAGCACAAGGGCAAAGGCGACGCGGCCCACGCGGCGGACCTTTTTGGGCGCTGCCGGGGCGGGTGTTTCCGGCGCGGGGGAAACGGTTTTATTTTCATCCATGGTTTGTACCTCGTATGTGTTTTTGATTCTTTCTTTACAAAGAAAGAATCAAAGAAATTCCAGTTAAAATCGCATATTCATGCGATTTTGAAGAAAAGTTCTTTGCCACTTTCTTACAAGAAAGTGGGGAATAGACTTACTGCAGATCGTCGTTGCCGGGGAAGGGCGGCACATCGTTGTGGGACGTGTGCTTGGGGTGCAGGCCCAGCAGCCAGACGCCCGCGCCGATGAGCGCCGCGGCAATGACGATGTTGGGCAGGGCGTAAGTCACCTGCCAGGCAAGGTCGCTGTCCAACTTGGCCAGCAGCGTGTAAAGGACGGGTTCCAGCAGCATATCGTACAGCGCCCAGGCGCCCAGCACGATCAGGCCCCAGCCCAGCAGCCGGTTGTGCTGGGGGATCAGCCGCTTCAGGTCGGACCAGTCGCCCAGGAACAGCAGGGCGTCCGGCTTGGGGTCCCCGGCGGCCAGGTGGCGGATCAGGTCGTAGGTGTCAAAGAAGCTGAACATCCAGACGATGAACATGGTGACGATCAGCGGCCCGGCCAGCGCACCCAGTATAAAGCTGAGGCAGAACAGCGTGATGAGCGAAAGCCCGCGCAGCATGTAGCCGTAGTACATCTGCCCCGCGCCGGGGATGCAGGCGAAGATAAAAGTGAGCAAAGCGTTCTTTTTCATGGCGATCATTCTCCCTTAGTGGCGTTGCCGCCGTTATTGTTTTGCAGTTGGGCCAGGCCGTTCCCGGCGACCTGGGTAAATTGGCTGAAAACGTCGTCCAGCCCGTCATAGAAGCTGCCCACGGCCGCGTTGACCCGCTGGCCGAAGGTGGCGTGCGGTTCCTGGGGCTGGATGGCGGCTTCGGCCATGCGCTGGCTGGCCCCAAAGGACGTGAAGCCCCACAGCATAAAGCAGAGGATCACGGCGGCCGCCGCCGAAATATAGCGGTTGGTCATCAGGCGGAACCGGCGCAGGCGCATCAGGTTCTGCACCTGGGGGATCAGGTCGCGCATGGGCTGCTGGAGGCAGGCGGGCGCGGCGTCGATCAGGTCGGTGTAGCGCAGCAGGCAGTAATCACAGAAGGAAAGGTGTTCGGCGGCTTCCAGCGCGCCCAGATCGTCCAGCGTGCCGTCCTTCAGGGCGTACAGGCCGTCGTCGGTCAGGTGGCCGTCGGCGTCGAACAGGTTGTTGTTGTCAAAATACAGGCTCATTCCTTCAGCCTCCTTTCGTTGATCTGGCGGCGCAGCAGGATCTTGGCGCGCCATAGCTGATTGTTTACGGTCGCGGGCGGGCGGCCGGTCAGGGCCGCGATCTCGGCGGTGTCCTTGTGCTGCAGAAAGTACAGCACGGCGATCTTGCCGTAAGGTTCCCGCAGGTCCCGCACCAGGGTTTCCAGTTCTTCGGCCCCGGCCCGGCTGGCGATCTGTTCGGCCGGGTCGGCGGCGTCACCGGGCGGTGCGCCGCGCGGTTCGGGCAGGGCGTCGTCACCGGGGGCTTCCACCCGGCGCACCCAGGCGCTTTTCAGGTGGTCCTTGCATTTGTTGGCCGCCACACGCACCAGCCATGCTTTGTAATACGCGGGATCGCACCGGTCAATGGCGGAAAACGCAGCCAGGAAGGTGTCCTGCGTCAGGTCCTCTGCGGTGTGCGGGTCATGTACGAACTGCAGGCACACGGTATAGATCAGCTTCTGGTACTGCCGCATCAGCCCCGTGAAATCTTCGTTTGTCAGCCCCCACACCCCCTTTGCGTTCTCTTTCTATCTATTATAACGATTCCCCCGCGCTGTTTTTTGCAACGCGGGGGAAATTTTTTTGCAAATATTAAAAATATTCTTTACTTTGCAAAGGCAAATCAAAGAAACTCCCGTAAAAATCGCACGGATGTGCGATTTGTGGTAGAGTATCATATTCAAAACAGTCCCCGACGGCGGACATGTGCCGACGTCGGGGACACCGCCAGGGAAATTTTGCCCAAAATTGTGTGCGAGGAGCCTGCGACGAGTGCGCGGTTTTGGGCAAAATTTTGTCGAAGGGGATTCCAAAGAGGGGAAACAGGAGCGTTAGGCGTCAGCCGTGCGCGACTGTTTCCCCTTTTGAAGCGTCTATGGTAAGCGTCACCGGGCAGTGATCGCTGCCCAGAATGTCCATGCAGATCCCGGCTTCCTGAATATGCGGGGCCAGCCGGTCGCTGACGAGGAAATAGTCGATGCGCCACCCCGCGTTGCGCTCCCGCGCGCGGAACCGCATGCTCCACCAACTGTACACGCCGGTCGCGTCGGGGTGCAGGCGGCGGAAAGTATCGGTGAACCCGGCGGCCAGCAGTTCGTCCAGCTTGCCGCGCTCCTGATCGCTGAAACCCGCCGCGCCGCGGTTGGGACCGGGGTTCTTTAAGTCGATGTCCTCATGGGCCACGTTCATGTCGCCGCAGACGATCACCGGCTTTTCGGCGTCCAGCTTTTGCAGGTAGGCGCGCAGGTCGTCCTCCCACTGCATACGGTAGTCGATGCGGGCCAGCTCGTTCTGGGAATTGGGGACGTACAGGTTCACAAGGTAAAAGTCCGGGTATTCCAGCGTAATGGCCCGGCCCTCGTGGTTGTGCAGGTCCTGTTCCAGCCCGTACCGCACCGACAGCGCCGGGGTTCTGGCCCAGATGGCCGTGCCCGAATAGCCCTTTTTGTCGGCGCTGTAGATGTATTCGGTGTAGCCCTCCGGGGCAAAATCCGCCTGGCCGGGCTGCATCTTGGTCTCCTGAATGCAGAAAAAGTCGGCGTCCAGCGCGGTAAAGGTCTCGGCAAAGCCTTTTTTCAGGCAGGCGCGCAGCCCGTTGACGTTCCAGCTTACAAATTTCATAACATAAACTCCTTGGACGAAGAAAAAATTGAAAATCCGTCCCCATCGGCGGACATGTGCCGACGATGAGGACACCGCCAGGGAAATTTAGCCCAAAATTGTGTGCGAGGCCGAAAGCCGAGTGCGCGATTTTGGGTTAAATTTTGTCGAAGGGGAATCCAAAGGGCTGCGGAGCCGCGCGCCGCCTGCGGCGGATGCAGCAAGGCGGAGCAGGGGCCGCGGTCGCAGAGCGCAAGCGCCGTTCCAAGGCGCGCCGCGCGATGCGGGAACCGCAACCCGTTAAATAGGGGCGGTAGGCATCGCCGGTCTCCGGCCTAAGAGCCGCCGCTACGCGGCGGTTGGCCTACGACACGCCACTGCGGTGTCAGTGCGTGCGTGTTTCCCTCTTTGAGGATACGGCGTGACGTTTCCACGCGCCGCTGGCAAAGCGGACCACAAAACAGATGGTGCGGCATACCCAGTCCAGGATCATGGCCCACCAGACGCCCAGCGCGCCCCAGCCCAACTGGACACACAATACCTGGCTGAACGCCAGCCGCCATACCAGCATCGAGATCACCGACACCAGCATGGTGAACCGCACGTCGTTGGCGGCGCGCAGGGCGTTGGGCAGCACAAAGGCCAGCGGCCAGATCAGGATCGCGATGCCCACATGGATCCATACCAACTGCGCCGAAAGGGCGTAGGTCTCCGGCGAAAGGGTGTACAGGCTCAGCAGCGGGTCCAGCGCCAGCAGGATGAGGGCGTTCAGCAGCCCCTGCGAAACATAGGTCCACCGCAGCAGCTTTTTGGTATAGTGGGTGGTCTGGGCAAAGTCCTGCGCGCCCACGCAGCGGCCGATGACGGTGATCATGCCCAGGCCCATGGCGTTGCCGATGATGCAGCCCACGCCGTCCAGATTGTTGGCGACGGCATTGGCCGAAATATGGACGGTGCCGAACAGCGAGATCATGCTGACGACCAGCACGCGCCCCAACTGGAACAGGCTGTTCTCGCACGCGGACGGCACGCCGATGCGCAGGATGCTGCGCGCGGTGGCGGGTTCCAGCCGGGCGACGGTGTGCGGCGTAAGGCGCAACAGGTAGCCGGGCCGGGCGGCCAGCGCCAGGATCACGACGGCCCCCACCGCGCGGGAGATCAGCGTGGGCACCGCCACGCCCGCCACGCCCATGTGCAGGCCGTAGACGCACAGCGCGTTGCCGCAGAAGTTGATCAGGTTCACAAGGATCGACACCCGCATCGAAACGGCGCTGTTGCCGGTGGAGCGGAAGATGGCCGCCCCGGCGTTATACAGCGCCAGAAACGGGAAGGACAGCGCCGTGATGGTAAGGTAGAGCAGCGCGGCGGCCATCACATCGGCGTCGATGGAGCCGAAGAACAGCCGCAGCAGGTGCGTGCGGGTCAGCAGGCAGAACGCCGCCACCGCCGTGCCCAGAATGGCGCTGAGCGTGACGAGCTGCCCGGCGCTGGCCGCGGCTTCTTTGGGCTTTTGGGCGCCCAAAAGCTGGCTGGTGACCACGGCACCGCCGGTAGCCAGCGCGCCGAATACCGTGATGATCAACTGGTTGATCATATCCACCAGCGACACGCCGGAGATGGCGGCCTCCCCGGCGGAGGATACCATCATGGTGTCGGCCATGCCCACCAGCACGTTGAGGGCCTGTTCGATGACCAGCGGCCACAGCAGCGTGACGAGCTGGCGGTTGGTAAAGATCGGCGCGGTTTTCAGTTGCTGCATGGCAGCGATCCCTCTTTTATCCCCATGGTTTCTCTGCTTTTCCTGGAAGAAAAGCAGCAAAAGAACATTTGATGAAACAGTGGCTTTCCCGCTGCCAGTATAGCACAAAAATACAACGGGGGCAAATCAAAATCCCCACCGCCGTGCAGGCGGTGGGGATGAGGTGTTAAAAATAGGAAGCGACGCCGCTTGTGCGACTGTTTCCCCTTTTGATAAAATTATTCGTACCGCAGCGCGTCGATGGGGTTGAGCTTGGCGGCTTTGTTGGCCGGATAATAGCCGAAGAACACGCCGATGCCCATACTGAAGCCCACCGCGATCAGGATGGCCCCGATGCTGGGCCGCGCGGCCATGCCCACGACGCTGCTGAGCAGCGCGCCCAGGCCGATGCCCAGCAGCACGCCGATAACGCCGCCGATCAGGCAGAGGATCACGCTCTCGGTGATGAACTGCATACGGATGGCGGACCCCGGCGCGCCCAGCGCCTTGCGGGTGCCGATCTCGCGGGTACGCTCGGTGACGGACACCATCATGATGTTCATGACGCCGATACCGCCGACCAGCAGCGAGATCGCCGCAATGGCCGAAATGCCCAGGTACATGGTGTCCAGCATCTCGGTCATGGATTCCACCAGGCTGGAAATGCTGCTGGCGCTGGCGGTCCAGGTATCGTTGTAGGTGTAGTAGCTGGCAAAAAAGCTGCCCACGGTGTCCACAAAGTGGGTAACATCCACCGAACTGTCGGCCACGATGGTCACGCTCTGGTACCCGGCGTCGGCCCCGGCGATGGTCTTGGCTACGTCCATGGGGATGTAGATGCTCGTCTGAATCTGGTCGTCGTCGGTCATGCCGAACATGCTGGCGTAGACGTCCTCGGTGTACTCATACACGCCGTTGATATAAAAGGTATAAAGGAAGCCGTTGATGGTCAGCGTGAAGGGCCGGCCCACGGCCTCGGTGTTGGAACAGCCGATGGTCTGCTCGACGAATTTTTCCGATACGACGGCCACCTGCCGCCCGGCGTCCTTCTCATCGTCCAGCCAGCGCCCGGCCAGGATGGGGGTGTCCTTCTCCTTGGCAAGCAGGGTGGCGGCGTTCGTGCCCGAAACATCGGCGCGGATAGTGGTGTTGGGGTCGCCGTATTTGTCGATGGTGGCGGTGCCCACGTCCTGGGTCAGTTCGACGTGGTCGACTTCCTCCGGGAAAGCCGCGGTAAAGTCGTCCAGCATCTGGTCGGTGATCAGGTCGTCGGCGTCCGGCTTGGAATCCATAAAGTGGAGCAGCGTCACGCCCTGGGCGGTGCCGGTCATGCTGTCGGAATTTTTCTGGGTCAGGCTCAGGGTGATGTTGCTCACGCCCATGCCGGACATGGAATCGGTCACGGTGCCGGTCATGCTGTTGCCCACCGTGACGATGGCGATGACCGCCGCGATGCCGATGATGATGCCCAGCATCGTCAGCAGGCTGCGCATTTTGTTGCTGCGCACGCTCGCCAGCGCCATGGAGATATTCTCAAAGAGCTGCACGTTTGCCGGACCCCTTTCGTTCGCCCACGATCAGGCCGTCGCGCAGCGTCAGCACCCGCTGGCATTCTTCGGCCAGCGACGGGTTGTGGGTGATGAGCACGATGGTCTTGTGGTATTTTTGGTGCATCTCATGGAACAGGTCCATCACGATGCGGCTGGTTTCGCTGTCCAGCGCGCCGGTGGGCTCGTCCGCCAGGATCAGCGAAGGTTCGTTGACCATGGCGCGGGCGATGGCCACGCGCTGTTTCTGCCCGCCGGAAAGTTCGTTGGGCTGGTGGCGCATGCGTTCGCCCATGCCCACGCGTTCCAGCCATTCTTTGGCGCGGCGGGTGCGCTCGGCGCCGGGCACACCGGCGTACAGCATGGGCAGTTCCACGTTTTTCAGCGCGCTCTGGCGGCCGATCAGGTTGTAAGTCTGGAACACGAAGCCGATCTTGCGGTTGCGGATGGCGGCCAGTTCATTGTCGGCCGCGTCGTGGATGTCCACGCCGTCCAGCGTGTACTGGCCGGACGTGGGTTTGTCCAGCACGCCGATGATGTTCATCAGCGTGGATTTGCCGGAACCGGATTCGCCCACGATCGCCACAAACTCGCCGGGGTAGACCGTCAGGCTGATGCCGTGCAGGATCTCCAGCTCGTTGGGCTGGCCGATGTAATAGCTTTTGTGGATGTCGCGCATCTCGATCAGCGGGCGGGGCGCGTCCGCTGCGGGGGCCTGCGCGGGGGCGGCGTCCTCCGGGCGGGGGGCTTCGGCCGCGGGCGCTGCCTCATGGGGCAGGTGCAGGCGGCGGGTCTCGCCGGGGGCCTGGGTGTGGGTGTCGTTGGTCATTGTTCGCCTCCCGCTTCGCCGGCAGGGGCGGGGGCGGCGGGGGCGCTCCCGCCGTCACTGGGGCCGGTGACCTGCACGCTCATGGAACCGCTGCCCATCATGCTGGCAAACGGGTCGGAGGCGTTGGCGGTCTCGATGCCCTGGGTCATATCGGAGCTGGAGCGGATCACGTCGCCTTCGTTCAGGCTGTCGCCGCTGATCTCGATGTAGTAGTCGTTGGAGTTGCCGGTGGTCACGTCCACTTCCTCAAAGGTCATGTCCACGCCCTCGCCGCCGGTGCGGCGCAGCACATAGGTGCTGCCGTCCTCGCGGGTGCCGATGGCGTCGCGGGGCACGGTGAACACGTTGTCGTCCTGCTGGACGATGATCTCGGCCTGGGCGTCGATGCCCACCAGCAGGCCGGAGTCGCCGCCGTTCACGGTGATGGTGGCGCCGAACGCGCCGTCCTCGTCAGCCACGGGGTCGATGCGGGTCAGCGTGCCGCTGATGACCGCGTCGCCGGTGGCGTCACTGGTGATGTTGCACTGCATGCCGGTGGACAGCTTGCCCACCGAGTTGGCGGGGATGGTGACTTCCACCGTCAGGTAGCCCAGGTCCTGGATGGTGGCGACCGTGCCGGTGCAGACGGAACCCACGGTGGCGTTCAGCTCGGTGATGGTGCCGTCCATCGTGGCGGTCAGGGTGCAGTCCTCCAGCGTGGACTGCAGGTCGGTCAGCGTGTCGGAAGGACGGCTGGCCTGTTCCAGCTGGGTCTCGGCGCTGTCCACCTGGCGGCCGCTGTTGGTGGCGGCGGCGTCATAGGCGCGCTGGGCCTGATCCAGCGCCTGGCGGTACTGGTCGATGCTGTCGTAATACTGCTTGATGACGTCAAAGCCCTGCAGCCCCAGTTCGGGGATGCTGCACTGGCCCTTGGCGATGTTCAACTGGTTCTGGTAGTTCTCCAGCTGGCCCTGCACGTCCTTCACGCGGTCGCCGTTGCCGTCGTTCTGGGCCTGCGTCAACTGGATCTGCAGGTTGGCCACGGTGTTTTCCAGCTCGGCGATCTCCTCGGCAAACAGGCCGTAGTAGTACTCGACCAGTTCACGGATGTTCATGTCGGTGGTGTCCGGGTTGACCATCGAGTTGTAGCGGTCGGTCAGGCCCAGGGTGTCGTAGTCTTCCTGCGCCTTTTGCAGGTCCTGTTCGGCCTGCGTCAGATTGGTGGAAAGGTCCTCCACGCTCTGGTCATAGGTGGTCTGGGCCTGATCCACGTTGTCGCCGTAGCTCTGCTGGGCGTTTTCGATCTGATTCTCCACGTCGGAAGTATCCAGCGTGGCGATGACCTGCCCCTTGGTGACGGTGTCGCCCACGGCCACATTGACCGAGGTGACTTTGAAGGTCTTGACGGAATCCGACGCCGTGACGCTGGCGGTGGAACCCGAAGAGACCGTTCCGCTCACGCTGACCGAGTCGGTCAGGCTGGTCTTTTGCAGGGTGGTGGTGCGCACGAACTGGTAGGCCAGCATGTTGCTGACGGCCTGCGCCGTGCGCATGCAGGACGATACGATGAACGCCACGACCAGCAGCAGGACCACCAGTACGATGGTAAGTTTTTTATGGCGCTTGACCCAGCGCAGCGGGTTATGGCGGGCCAGCCAGCCACGCGGGCCGCGTTGCGCGGCAGTGTTGTTCTCCGGCATAGATTCCGAAACTCCCTTCACTCAAACCGATAATTTAACAGGTACAGTCTACCGCAAAAATGTGTACAAATTTTGAGCAAATGATGAAAAACGGCGAAGTGGAAGAAAACCAGCGGACTGCCCGTGAAAACGGGCAGTCCGCTGTGAAATTTTGGGTAAAATGGAAAGGGAGCGCCGGGTTTGGGTTTATTCGGCACCGGCGGGGGCGGGGGTAAAGCTGTCCAGCACCTGTTTCAGCACGGCGCGGGCGTCGGCGGTCATGCCGTCCTCCCAGCCGTTGGTCGGCAGGGCTTGAAGCCTGTAATAGATGCCGTCCCAGGTGAAGAAGGCGAAGGTGTCGCGGTATTGGGGTTCCTCGTAGGAAGTGCAGTGAGGCATCAGCGCCACGATGCCGGAATCGGTGGTGTATTCTTCGTTTTCCCATGTCAGGGCGGATGCCTGGGTAAACCACACCTCGTGGTTGGACAGCGTCGTTCCGGCGGGAACGTGTTCGTAGGACAAGGCAGCATCAGCCTGTACTTCAATGATATAATCGCCCAGTTGGCCCGAAACACGGTTCACCCGGCGGGGGTGCAGATAGGACGGGTTCCCTTCGCCGGTCCACGATACGGTGAACCCGACAGGGTAACGGTTTTGCTGGTCAAGTTCCTGCAAGTAGTCCGCTGCTTCTTCGCTGGACATGCCTTCGATCTGGGTCCAGTCGGTAGGACGGTACAGGGTGACGGTGTCGATACAAGCCGCGTCGTCCAGCAGTTCGCTCTGTACCAGCGGCAGGCCGGTGTCGGCGGTCATTTCCAGCCAACTGTCATAGCCGTGGGTGCCGGGGCTTTGCAGGGGAGGCGTTTGACTTCCTATGGTGGAAATATACCAGGAGAAGCCACCGTTCGCTTCGCCGTCTGCGGCTTCCAGAAGGGAGCGGTTCAGTTCCTCCGGCAGTGCATAGGCCGTCAGGTCATACCGGATGGCATAGCCGGTGTTGTTCTCCGGCGCAAAGCTGGGGCGGGGGTCCTCCCGCAGGTTGGTGAACTCGGCGCGGCCCAGCAGCGCCCCGGCGGCCACCAGCACCGGCACGCACAGGCAGACGGCCACCCGCAGCGCACGGGTGCGGCGGCGCTGGCACCGGGCGGCACCGGGCAGGGCTTCGGCTACGGCGGGCCACAGGTCGCGGTCCGCCGGGTGCAGGCCCTCCTGCAAAGTTTTCTGCAAAAACAGTTCGTCGCGGTCAGGGGTCATGGTCGGTTCCCTCCTCTCGTAACAGGTCGGCCAAACGGCGTTTGGCCCGGTGGTAACGGGTGCGCAGGTAGGCTTCGGGGCGGCGGTGGATCTTCGCCAGCGCGGCGTAGTCCATCCCTTCCAGCACCCGTTCCAGCACCAGCGCCCGGTCCAGCGGCGGCTGGGCCAGGGCGCGCTGTTCCGCCCGGCGGGCGGTGCGCAGCATATCCAGCGCGGTGCGGTAGGCGATGCGGTACAGCCAGGCGCGTTCGTTGTCCTGCCCGTCGCCGCGCAGGGTGCCGCGGCGCAGCCACGCCTTGATAAAGGCGGCCTGCACGGCGTCCTGGGCGTCGGCTTCGCTGCCCAGCATCGCCGTACAGTAGCGCAGCAGCGGCGCGGTGTAGGCGTGTACCAGCCGTTCCAGGTCGTGCTCAGTCTGCATGGCCTCACATCCTTTCTGCGTACAGTACGCGTTTTTCGGGCCCTTTCACCCCTATAACGCCGCCCGGCGGGCCTTTGTGTCACGCCGCGGCAAAAAAATACGAAAAAAAGCGGCACTTCTGCCGCTTGAACTGTAGGATCATTCGATTTTGATGCCGAACCCGTTGAGCAGCGCGATCACATCGGGAAAGCTGAACCGCGCCCCCTGCATCTGGTTGCGGGACGGGTCGATGGCATAGTCCGACGCCTCCCGGAAATCCGCTTTCCGCAGATCGCACCGGCTGAACTGGGTGCGGCCCAGGGGTGCGCCGCGAAAATCCGCGCCGGTCAGCCTGCATTCGTCAAAGGTGCAGTCCCCGAACCGGCAGCTCGAAAAATCAAACTGCACCAGCGTCATGCCGGAAAATTCGTTGTAGCGGAACTCGCACCGCTCGGCCTTGCCGAAAGGCTGCACCAGCGCGCTGCGCCCCTGCAGCCCGCCCCACGCGATGGAACGGAACGCGCAGCCGGTGAACCAGGAATCCCGCATCTGGCTGAAACTGAACACCACGCCGCTCCAGGCGCAGTGCTCAAACGTGCAGGAAAGAAAGGTGCAGTTCACCACCCGCACGCCGTCCCACCGGCAGTTGCGGAAGGTGCAGTCGTTGTATTCCGCGTCGCGCAGGGTATCGCCGGGGTTCAGCCCGTCGAACACTTCCCCCTGGTAGTATGCTTTCGCCATAGGTCACCTCCGCAGGGCACGCAGCACGCGCGCCTTTGCCAGCCGGTAGGGCTGGTAGGCCAGCAGCGGCAGCGCCAGACCGGCCGCCGTGTACGCCAGCAACCAGGCCCCGCCGCTGTACAGGGTGGGGAAGGCCGCCAGCAGATAGCCCTCACCCCCCAGGGCCAGCAGGCCCAGCGCGGTGACGAGCTTGAACGCCAGAAAATGCAGGATCACCACCGGCATGGTGGCCCGGCCCAGCGCGGCCAGCACGGCGGCCAGCCGGGGCAGCAGCGCGGCGGCCAGCTGGGCACATTCATACACCAGCACCCAGCCCGCGGCGCTGGCGATCAGCAGGAACAGCCAGTTGGGGTACTGGTTGCCCGCCAGCCCCACCGAACCGAAGGGCAGCATGGCCAGCAGCAGGGCAAAGGCCGCGGCGGCCAGCCCGGCCCGCACGGGCACGGTGCGCCGGGGCTGGCCCAGACGGCGGAACAATACGCCCAGGAAAAACAGGCTGTACCCGCTGCACACGATGCCCAGCCCCCAGACGTTCCAGCCTGTGCGGCCGCATTGCTGGCCCACCCACAGCAGCGCGCCGGAAAGAAGCCCCTGCGGCAGCAGCGTGTCAAATTTGGGGAACAGGCGGCGCAGGGCGAACTCCACCAGCGCGTACAGGATGGAGATCTGGAACAATGCCTGCACGAACCACAGCGCGCCGCCCAACTGGGTGCCGCCGTCGAACATGCACCAGTGCGCCGTGCGCCCCACGATGTCCCGCAGCGTCACCGGGTCGGTGACCTGGTTGCCGGGCAGGTCGAGGATGCGCGGGTCGCTGGTCAGGATGTTCAGCCGCAGGAACAGGTTGTTGCAGACCGTAAAGGCGGTGTTCGCCAGCACAAAGGGCAGCCACAGCGTGGTCACCCGGCGCAGGCAGAACCGCCCCAGCGCGGCGGGTTCCCCGGTCATGTGGAAAAAATACCCGCTGAGCATAAAGAACAGCGCCATGTGGAACAGATAAATAAAATCGCTGCCCCCAAAGCCGGAATGGCCCAGCACCATCAGCACGATGCCGATGCCGCGCATGGCGTCCAGCGCCGCGTCCCGCGGTTTCGCCATAAAAACAACCCCGTTTCCCTGTAGAATGGTAAGGCCAGTATACCGCAAAAAGCGCCCCACGGCAAGCCGTGGGGCGCGGGGATCACTGGGCTTTTTTGGCGCGGCAGCGCGGGCACAGGTAGTGGATCGTCAGGGTGTAGCCCCGTACCTCGGTGCCGATGGCGGCCTCCACCTCATGGATCAGGCCGACCACCGGCAGATCCTGCATCTCGCCGCAGCCGTCGCACAAAAGGTGGCCGTGGGGCGCAGGGTTGTAGTCGTAGCGGTCAGGGCCGCCGGCCATCTCCAGGTGAGCGACCTCGCCGTCCTGCTCCATCATTTTCAGGTTGCGATATACGGTGCCGCGGGCGATGTGGGGCATCACTTGCCGCGCTGCGCAAAAAATTTCATCGGCCGTCATGTGGCGGGTGTGCTGTTCGCGCATGATCTCCAAAATCAGCGCACGTTGACGGGTCATGGGCGGTTCTCCTTCCCAAATAAGATTCTATCTTAAAGCAAATCATACAATATCCCAAGGGTTTTGTCAAGAGAAAATCGCGAAATAAATAGGAATAAATCTTGAAAATGCGCTTGACATATAACGCCAAAGTGCTATAATGGAAACAAATCAAGACGTGTTCTTGAACAAACATGAGCTACACTAAACGGAGGTATGTACGATGGAACTCAAGGGCAGCAAGACCGAAAAGAACCTGTGGGAAGCCTTTGCGGGCGAGAGCCAGGCGCGCAACAAGTACACTTATTTTGCGTCCAAGGCCAAGAAGGACGGCTATGAGCAGATCTCGGCCATTTTCAACGAGACCGCCAATAACGAGAAAGAGCACGCCAAGATCTGGTTCAAGCTCCTGATGGAGAACGGCCAGATCCCCGATACCCTGACCTGCCTGAAGATGGCCGCCGCCGGCGAGAACGAGGAACACACCTCGATGTATCCCCGCATGGCCGCCGAGGCGAAGGAGGAGGGCTTTGACGATATTGCCGCCCTGTTCACCATGGTCGCCACCATCGAGAAGGAGCATGAGGAGCGTTACAAGGCGCTGGCCGCCAACATCGAAGCGGGCAACGTCTTTGCGCGCGAGACCGAGCAGGTCTGGCAGTGCCGCAACTGCGGGTATGTGTATATCGGCCAGCACGCGCCGGTCAAGTGCCCCGTCTGCGCGCATCCCCAGGCGTATTTCGAGCTGAAGAGCAAGAACTACTAAGCAATCACGTCCTTGGCAGGGGCGGCGGCGCAAAGCCGCCGCCCCTGTTTGTGCCCCTGCGGGGCCCGGTATCTACCGGGCCCCGCAGGAGCGTTTTTGTTTGGGGTGGCTGGTGGGGAGGGTACGGTATATTTTGGTATATTGATATTTCCGGCGGGGTATATGCAGGGGGGAGGGGGAAATGCCTTGCAAACCGACAAAAACGGCGGCGTGGGATTTTTTGCTTTCCCGGCAGGGCGTAGGGGCCGCATGTATGCGGCCCGCGGGTGTGTGCGCTTGCCACACGGTTTGATTTTTATTGCTCCGTTTTGGGGCATACTGTAGGGCGGGGTCTTGACCCCGCCGCGCAGGGCTTTCTGCGGCCCAAAACCTTTCGGGCTATGGGGATGTTCCCAACCCCTCCGTCTGCCTGCGGCAGACACCTCCCCTACGAGGGGCGGCTTTACTCTACTACCCTTAAAGGCTGCCTTTCAGGGGAGGCTTTTACTCTACTGCCCGTCAAAGGCTCCCCTTTAGGGGCTGCGGAGTCGAGCGCCGCCTGCGACTTTCTATGTTGTTGCTCACCTAAAGGCTCCC
>SAMEA3387515__coassemble_1956_pt1 | contig 28189 bp, 23 predicted proteins | sample SAMEA3387515__metabat2_high_PE_016 | metagenome-assembled genome bin SAMEA3387515 (sample SAMEA3387515) | Felis catus | biome: Faeces | place: United Kingdom | collected 2012
GGGTCCTCCACGGCGCGGGCGCACCAGAGGTCATACACTTGCTGATACTGCATACGGAAAAAACTCCTTTCGCCGGGCGCACATGGCCCCGGATACCAGAAACGGGCCGTCCGGGTGGGACGGCCCGTGCAAAAAGCCGGACGATGCGACAGGATCAATCCTGTTTGGGGATGCTGGAATTGAAGCGGTCCAGCGCCAGCGCCGCCACGACGCCCACCACGATGCAGACCACGTTGATGGCCGCAGAACCGGGCGAAGCCAGGAAGCTGTCCACCGGGATGATCATGAGGGTGGCGGCGATCACGATGCCGATGATGGCATGGAAGGCGTACACATAGAAGTGGTCGAACAGGGCGTCCACCGCGCGGGCCAGGCAGATAACGGTGACGACCGCGCCGATGCCCGCGGGGACCAGGATGCCGAAGTCCAGATTGCCCAGACCATCGACGAAGGGGGTGTACAGGCCCAGCGGCATGAGCAGCGTGGAGAAGCTCATGCCCGGCGCGATCACGCTGAGGGCCAGGCAGAAGCCGCAGAAGATGTACCAGCCGAAGTTGGGCGCGATGGTGATGGAGAACAGATCCAGCGAGATCAGCAGCGTGAGGATGACCGCAAAGGCCACCACCATGGGCACCCAGGAATACTTGGCGCGGCCCTGTTCATTGGATTCACGGAACAGGGAGGGCAGCATGCCGGTGATCAGGCCGATGAACAGGCAGACCGACGGGGCGGGGTATGTTTCCAGGAAGAAGGCCAGGATCTTGGCCACGCCCAGGAAGCCCACCGCGCCGCCGATGATGACCGGCAGCAGTTTGGGGACGTGGGTCTTGAACTTGCGGATGGGGTCGCCCAGCAGTTCCATGACCGGCTTGTAGATGCCGAACACGACGCAGAGCACGCCGCCGGAAATGCCCGGCAGCACCGCGCCCACGCCGATCAGCACGCCCTGCAGCACGCGCAGGATCACGCGCAGCAGGCTGGTATTGTTTTCTTTCATGAGAATCGTTCCTTTCGCGAAGGGGCCCGCAGGGGCCCTGACGGATGGCGGAAAACGGCGCGCGGCCCGGCGGACCCACACCGTTTTCCACTATACCACATCTGCGGGGTCCAGCGCAAGGCGCTGGCCGCAAAAAAACGTGCGAAGCCGCCTTTTCGCTCACAAAAAACGCCCGGTGGCGCTTTCGGGCGCGGCGCGCACCTCGTCCAGCGTGCCGCTTGCCACCACGCGGCCGCCCGCGGCCCCGCCGCCGGGGCCCATGTCGATGAGGTAGTCGGCGTTGCGGATCACATCCAGATCATGTTCGATGACCACCACCGTGGCCCCGTGCCGGATCAGCGTGTCGAACACGCCCAGCAGCGTGCGCACATCCAGCGGATGCAGGCCGATGGTGGGTTCGTCGAACACAAAGACGCTGTCCCCCTGCGGGCGGCCCATCTCGCTGGCCAGCTTGAGGCGCTGCGCCTCGCCGCCCGAAAGGCTGGGCGTTTCCTCCCCCAGTGTCAGGTAGCCCAGGCCCAGATCGTCCAGCACCTGCAGCCGCTGGCAGACCAGTTTCAGCCCCCGGCAGGCCTCCAGCGCCGTGTGTACGTCCATCGCCATCAGTTCGGGCAGCGTGCATTTCTGCCCCGCCGGGCCTTCGTGCCGGACCTGCGCGGCGTCTTTGGCGTAGCGCGCGCCCCGGCAGGCCGGGCAGGGAATGTCCACATCGGGCAGGAATTGCACGTCCAGACTGATGACGCCGGTGCCGTCGCACACCGGGCACCGCAGTTTGCCGGTGTTGTAAGAGAAGTCCCCCGCCTTGTACCCCAGCCGTTTGGCGTCCGGGGTGCGGGCAAAGATCTTGCGCAGTTCGTCATGCACGCCCGCATAGGTCGCCACCGTGGACCGCACGTTGATGCCGATGGGCGTGGCGTCGATCAGTTTGACCTGCCGCACCGCGCCGGGGTCCACCGCCTTTACATGGGCGGGCAGCGGGTGCCCGGCCAGCGCCGCCTGCAGGGCGGGGACCAGACTTTCCAGGATCAGGGTGGTCTTGCCGGAACCCGACACACCGGTGACGACGGTCAGGCGGCCCTTGGGGATCTGCACTTCCAGCGGTTGCACCGTATGGATGGCCCCGGTGGAAAGGCGGATGCTGCCGTTTTCAAACAGGCGGTCACGCGGCGCGGGGGTGCGCACCTGCACCGGCCGCCCGGCCAGGAACGGCCCGATGCGGGAGCCGGGGTCCTGCGCCAGCGCCCCCGGCGCGCCCGCCGCCACCACCTGCCCGCCGGACGCGCCCGCGCTGGGGCCCATCTCGATGATCCAGTCGGCCTTTGCCAAAATCTGGGTGTCGTGGTCCACCAGCACGATGGAGTTGCCGTCCGCGATCAGGTCCTCCATGACGCCCTGCAACCCCACGATGTTCGAGGGGTGCAGCCCGATGGAGGGTTCGTCCAGCACATAGAGCACGCCGGTGGTGCGGTTGCGCACGGCCCGCGCCAACTGCATGCGCTGGCGTTCCCCGGTGGAAAGGGTCGCGGCCGCCCGGTCCAGCGTCAGGTAGCCCAGCCCCAGGTCCATCAGGCGGCGGGCCACGGTCTGGAAGCTCTCGCAAATGCTGCGGGCCATGGGGCGCATCTCTTCGGGCAGGGTGTCCGGCACGGCGGCCACCCACGCCACCAGGTCCCCCAGCGTCATGGCGCAGGCTTCGTCCAGCCCGATGCCCTGCAGCCGGGGCGCGCGGGCGGCTTCGCACAGGCGGGTGCCGCCGCAGTCGGGGCAGGGGCCGGTGCGCAGGAATTTTTCCACCCGCTTCATGCCCTTCTCGTCCTTGACTTTGGCAAGGGCGTTTTCCACGGTATAGGTGGCATTATAATAGGTAAAATCCAGTTCAGCCAGTTCGTTGGTGTGCTTGGAGTGGTAGAGGATATGCTTTTTCTCCGCCGGGCCGTTGTAGACGATGTCCTTTTCCCGGTCGGTCAGGTCCTGGAAAGGCACGTCGGTGCGCACGCCCATAGCGCGGCAGACGTCCACCATCAGCGACCACATCAGCGAGTTCCAGGGCGCGACGGCCCCCTGCTCGATGGTCAGCGTTTCGTCGGGGACCAGCGTGGCTTTGTCCACCGTGCGCACCACGCCGGTGCCGCCGCAGGTGCGGCAGGCCCCCTGGCTGTTGAAGGCCAGTTCCTCGGCGCTGGGGGCGTAAAAATGCGCGCCGCACACCGGGCAGACCAGTTCCTGCCCGGCGGCCACCGCCAGCGTGGGCGGGGCGTAGTGGCCGTTGGGGCAGCGGTGGCTGGCCAGCCGCGAATACATCAGCCGCAGACTGTTGAGCAGTTCGGTCCCGGTGCCGAAGGTACTGCGGATGCCCGGCACGCCGGGGCGCTGGTGCAGCGCCAGGGCCGCGGGCACATAGAGCACCTCGTCCACGGTCGCCTTGGACGCCTGGGTCATGCGGCGGCGCGTGTAGGTGGAGAGGGCTTCCAGATAGCGGCGGGAGCCTTCGGCATAGAGCACGCCCAGCGCCAGCGACGATTTGCCGGAGCCGGACACCCCCGCAATGCCCACGATCTTGTGCAGCGGCACATCCACATCAATGTTTTTCAGGTTATGGACCCGCGCCCCGCGGATCTGGATCGCGTCGATCACCTTTGCGACCTCCTATTCAAGCCGGGCGTGGCCCGGTTCAGGCATTTAAATCTCGTCGCCGCCGGCGGACATGTGCCGACGGCGGCGACACAACCAGGGAAATTTCAGCCAAAATTGTGTGCGAGGAGCCCGCGACGAGTGCGCGGTTTTGGCTGAAATTTTGTCGAAGGGGATTCCAAAGAGGGGAAACACGAGCCTCAGGCACCGCCGTGGGCGAGTGTTGCCCCTTTTGAACCCTCCCGCCTATTATACCGCGCCCCGCCGGGCCCCCGCAAGCCCCCGCCCCCGGGTAAACCAGCGGTCGAGCGCCCTCAACCGCCGGTCGGTTGAGGAAACCGCCGCCCCCGCTGTATAATAAGGATGCGGCCGGGAAGCCCCGCGCCGCCCCATCACACACCAAAAGGAGCTAACGAACCAATGAAACAGACTTTGGGACAACTGATCGCCGCCCTGCGTAAGGAGAAGGGCATGACCCAGGCCGACCTGGCCGGGCGCATGGGCGTGACGGATAAAGCCGTATCGAAGTGGGAGCGGGATCTCTCCTGCCCCGACGTGAGCAGCCTGCCGCTGCTGGCGGAGGTACTGGGCGTATCGCTGGACGAACTGATGCAGGTCAAAAAAGAGCAGGCCGCCCCGGAAAAACCGTGGGCCAACCTGCTGGATACCATTCTGAAAGGCGTGGGCCTTGCCATGGGCGTGGCCGTGGCCGTGCTGGCGGCGCTGAACGCGCTGGACGCCAATACCGGCCTGCTGATGCTGGGGCTGGGCCTTGCCTGCCTGGGCGCGGCGGCCCTGCAGGACGGCGGCAAGGGGTAAGGCGCTCAGCCCCGGCGCAGCCGGATCAGGCGCAGCACATCGGCATACAGGGCGTCCCGGTCCTCCAGGTCGATCATGAGCCAGCGTTGGCCGTTGCCCTCCTTTGCGGCGCTGTAGATCGCCCGCAGTTCGGGCGTACATGCGGGCAGCAGGGCTTCGGCGGCGGGCTTCTCCTTTGCGCCCACGACGACCAGCACGGTGAAGTAGTTTTCCCGCGGGTAGAGCGTACAGAGATTTTTGCCGCCCTTTTTGAATTTGAGGTTCCAGCCCCGTTCCCAACTGCACGCGCTGTACTCCATCCGCGGGGCGCAGCCGAAGGCTTCTTTCATATCCCCGCAAAACTGCCGGAACAGCGGGTTGCGGATATACGCGGCCACTTCCTCCATCGCCGGGCAGCAGGCCTTATCGGTCAAAGAGATCATCGGGTTTCTTTCCTTTCTGCGCGGCGCGTCCGCCGTTTGGTATCGGATCGGGGTCTTTGCATACGTTTCCCCCGCAAGCGGCGCGTCACCACTCCTGCGTTTGGGCAGCCTTGTCCATCCGGCGGGCCAGCCGGTGGTAGAATAGGGCGGGCGCCGCCGCCAGCACCGCCAGCACGGCGAACACGGCCGAGGGGTTCACCACCAGCCCCATCAGCGCCAGCGCCGCCACCGTCAGCCACGGGCCGCGCAGCGTGCGGTAGTATTCGGCCTTGTCCTCATAGGAGGTGTGCAGCGCAAAAGGCTTGCCGTCCTGCTCTTTTTCCACGATCAGCAGTTCCCGGCCAAAGGTGCCCGGGTTCGTGGCGATGCGGCCGCCTTTTTCGGCCCAGGGCCGCCAGCGCGCCTTGAAAAGCGACAGGTTCAGGTTGGCGTTCTTGGTGAACACCCGGCAGCCCGTATCCTCCAGCAGGGCGCGGTATTCCCTGGCGCGGGCCCCGGATTTTTCGCCCACAAAGTCCACCGCATACTGGTACCGCCCCGGTTCGCAGCGTTCAAAGGCGTACAGCAGGCGGCCCGTGCGGACAAGCCGCCAGCCCTTTGCCGCCTGCCGGTTCAGCCAAGCGGCCTGGGTGTCCAGCAGCATACCGAAAAACGCGACCCGATACTTTGTTTTGCTCATTGTGCACCTCCCATGATCTCGTCGGCGGCAGCGGCCAGTTCCCGCAGCCGTTCCCGTTCTTTTTCCGCGGCCTGACGGCCCTGCGCCGTGATGCAGTATTCCTTCTTGCGGCCGCCGCCGTCCCCACAGGGGGCGATCCAGCCTTTTTCCTGCAGGGCGTTCAGCGCGCCGTACAGCGTGCCCGCCCCCAGCAGCAGCCGCCCGCCGGTCTTTTCCTCAATAAACTGCATGACGGCGTAGCCGTGCCGGGGCGTGTACAGGGCCAGCAGGATATAAAAGGTCACTTCGGTCAAAGCGCCGCTTTTGGCATGATCCCGCATCCGGCCACCTCCTTATTACGTTTACTGTAATTCTTTTATATCACTAACCGTACTATTTGTCAACCCTGTTTTTGCAAAAAAAAGCGGCGGGGGAGCGCGTTGCGCGCTCCCCCGCCGTGAGGTTCAAGGGGCCGTCAGGCGGAGCGCCTGCGGCGGCACAGGGCGAACAGCCGGGCCGCCAGCAGCAGCGGGAACACCGTGGCGGCCAGCAGGCCGGTTTTCAGGCCGCCCCCCGCCAACCCCGAAAGCCAGCCCACCAGGGCCGGGCTCACGGTGCTGCCCAGGTCCCCGGCCAGCGCCAGGATGGCGAACATGGCGGTGCCGCCGTTCGGGCACTGCCGGGAGGCCAGGCTGATACTGCCTGGCCACATGATGCCCACGCCGAAGCCGCACACCGCGCACCCCGCCAGCCCCAGCACCGGCAGGGGCGAGAGGGCCGCCAGCAGGTAGCAGGCCACGCACAGCAGGCCGCCGCACAGCATGGTGCGGGCCAGGTCCAACCTGCCGCTCAGCCTGCCGTACAGCATACGGGAGACCCCCATGAATACGGCGAACAGGCAGGGCCCGGCCAAATCCCCCACCGTCTTGGAGACCCCCAGGGCCGACTCGGTAAAAGCGGAGGCCCACTGGGCCATCGTCGCCTCAGAGGCGCCGGAACAGACCATCAGCAGCACCATGCCCCACAGCAGCGGCTGCCGGAGCAGCCGCCCCAGGGGCAGGCCCTCCCCCTCTTCCACCAGGCGCCCGATGGGGCAGGTGAGGAACTGAAAGACGTTGAACAAAGGCACCAACGCCCAGAGCAGGGCCAGCCCCCGCCAGCGCCCGATGCCGAATACCGCAAAGAACAGGGTGGACCCCAGAATGACCCCCACCGCGCCCCAGCAGTAAAAGGAGTGGAGCAGGCTCATCCGGCCCGCCTTGTCCGCAAAGGGGCAGGCCTCCACGATGGGGCTCACCAGCACTTCCACCAGGCCGCTGCCCACGGCGTACAGCACCACCGCCAGCAGGATGCCCCAAAAGGGCACGGGCAGGACCTCCGGCAGAACGGCCAGCAGCACCAGCCCCGCCGCCGAGACCCCCTGGGAGGCCACCACGCAGGCCCGGTAGCCGATGCGGTCCGCAAAGCGGGCGGCGCCCAGGTCGATGAGCAGCTGCGTCAGATAAAATACCACGGGGATCAGGGCGATCTGCCCCAGGGGAATGCCGTAGTCGCGCTGAAAAGTCAGGAACAGCAGGGGCGCAAAGTTGGCAGCGATGGCCTGGGTGACGAACCCCAGGTAACAGGCTGTCAGCGTCTTTTTGTAGTTCGGTGTCCGTGCCATATCACATGCCCCTCCTGCCGGTCCGGCGTTGCCGTTTCGCTTATCTTGCATCAGAATTTTTCCTTTCGTTTTGCATGCAAGGGTATTATAAAGCCAAAAATGGTCGCAGAAAAGGCACGATGCCGCCAGAAACAAGCACTATTTACCCAGCCTGCGGTTTTCCCCCGGGGAATGGCCGTACCGCTTGCGGAACTGGCGGCTGAAATAATTGGCCGAGTGGAAGCCGCAGGCGTCGCTGATCTGCTGCAGGGTCAGGGTGGTCTGCCCCAGCAGACGCCGGGCCGCCTGCAGCCGGTATCGGATCAGGGCCTCCACCGGGGAGCAGCCCAGGTAGGCCCGGAAACACCGCCCCGCCTCGCTGCGGCTGATATGGGCAGCGCCGGCGATGTCCGCCAGGGTGATATCCTGATCGTAGTGGCTGTACAGGTAGGCCAGCATCTTCTGCAGGCGGATCTGGGCGTTCAGCTGCACCGGGGAGGTCTCGGCGCGGGGCAGCGCGTCCCAGTGTTCCAGAAGGATCTGCCACAGGGCGCTGAGGCTGCGCTGCACTTCCAGCTCATAGTACGGGGGCTGTTCGGCTATGGCGCGGCAGGCGGCGCGCAGCCGCAAGCCCAGACCCGCCCACCGGGCATCGCCGCCGCGGAACACCACAAAGGGCAGGCCGCTGCACCCCAGCACCGGCTGGACGTATTTCTGGTAGGCGGCGCTGTCCTCGGGGGCGATGACGGTGCCGGAAAACACCAGGATGGGCAGGGGGTCCGGCTCGCCGCCGGACAGTTGCCGGAAGCTGTGGAGCCGGTTCTGATTGATGAGGATGCTGTCCCCCGGCGCTAAGGTCATATGGGTCTGGCCCACCTGGCAGTCCAGCACGCCCTGCCGGGCGGTGGCCAGTTCCAGAAAAGGGTGCCAATGCACCGGCCCCGCCCGGCCGGGCAGGGCCGCCAGCTCGTCGCGGTAAAAGGCGACGGGCAGTGCGCCGGGGTCCTGGGGGATCTGCTCCTGCAGGTAGCGGTCAAGTAGGATGGGCATGGGGGTTCCTCCGCATTCGGGCCGGGCGTGGTTCGTATGAGAGCCGCGATACCACCGTTCCCGCCCGTCAACTGTTTTGCAAACATGGCGGGGGAGCGCGCAACGCGCTCCCCCGCCGTTCGTTTTACTATCGTACCGGCCCGGTCACAGAATGGCCTGTACCGCCGCTTCCTCCGGCACGCTGTTGATACCGCCGTGCGTCTGGGTGGAAAGGGACGCCGCGCAGCAGGCGAACCGGGTCACGGCGCGCATCTCCTCCACGGTCAGATCCGCCGGGGCCTTGCCCAGCTTGAGGAACCGGCTCATGGCGCTGCCGCCGAAGATGTCCCCCGCGCCGGTGGTGTCCACCACATGGATGCCGCCGGGGCTGGCGACCTCGCCGCAGCCCTGCCTATTGGCAAAGTGGCAGCCTTTGGGGCCAAGCGTCGCGTAGACCAGGCTGACGCCGTATTCCTTCAGCAGCTTTTGGGCGCCCGCTTCGGGGCCGATGCCCCACAAAAAGTCGATCTCCTCGTCGCTGATCTTGACGATGTCGGCCTGATGCAGCCCCCATTCGATCTGCTCTTTGGCCGCGTCCTCGCTGGGCCACAGGGGTTTGCGCAGGTTGGGGTCAAAACTGATGAGTTTGCCCTGCGCTTTCGCATAGGCCACGGCCTGCCGGGTGGCCGTGCGGGCGGGCTCGCCCGTCAGGCTCAGGGTGCCGAAGTGGAACACCCGCGCCTCGTCGATGAGGGCGCGGTCCACTTCTTCGGGGCGCAGGCAGGTGTCGGCGCCGGGCTTGCGGGCAAAGCTGAATTCGCGGTTGCCGGTGGCGTCCAGTGTGACGAAGGCCAGCGTCGTGAAGGCGTCCGGGTCGCTGACGATGCCCCGTGTCTCGATACCCTTGGCCGCCACCGTCGCCAGCAGCAGCTTGCCGAAGCTGTCCGCCCCCACTTTGCCGATCAGCGCCGTGGAACAGCCGTACTTTTGCAGCGCGGCCAGAAAATTGCCCGGCGCGCCGCCCGGCTGGGCTTTGAGGGTCGGGTAACCGGCTTCATCACGGGAAACCGGCGCAAAATCAATGAGCAGTTCGCCCAATGCAACAACATCTTTCATGAAAAAAGCTCCTTACCAAAGAATCAACGGGGGCGGCGCGTCACAGCGCCATCTTGTAAATGTTGTACATATCCTCTTCATACAGGACTCTGGCCGCGCCCTTGCTGCCGCCGCAGGCCTGCGCGCAGCTATGGGCCATGGCGCGCAGTTGTTCCTCGGTGGGGGCGATGCCCAGTTCCCGCAGGTTGGTGGGCATGCCGATGCTGCGGTAGAAGTCCTCCATGGCGCGGATGCCCTTCTCGGCCTGTTCGGCCTCGGTACCCTCCGGGGCCACGCCCATCACCTGGACGGCGTAGCGGGCAAAACGCCCCGGCACGCTGGCGCAGACGTAGCGCGCCCAGCTCGGCCACAGGGCCGCCAGCCCCGCGCCGTGGGTCACGTCAAACATGCCGCCCAGCTCATGTTCCAGCATGTGGGTGACGAAGTCCGACGCACCGTTGCCGCAGCCGGTCAGGTCGTTGTGGGCCAGGGACCCCGCCCACATGACTTCGGCGCGGGCCTTTCGGTCATCGGGGCGGGCGTGCAGGATCTTCGCGTTCTCCATGACGGTGCGCAGCAGCGCCTCCGCGATGGCGTCGGTCAGTTCCATGTCGGCGGTGGCCGTGAAATAGCGTTCCATCGTGTGCATCATGATGTCGGCGCAGCCGCTCTCGGTCTGGTAATCCGGCAGGGTCAGCGTCAGTTCGGGGTTCATGACCGCGAACTTGGGGCGGGAAAGATCGTCGTTGTAGGCGCGCTTCTCGCCGGTCTTTTCGTTGGTGATGACGCAGCTGTTGCTGGACTCGCTGCCCGCGGCCGCGATGGTCAGCACCGACGCCACCGGCAGGCAGGCCAGCGCCGTGCGGTCCTGGCTGAACAGCGTCCAGACGTCCTCCTCCGGCTCCGCCAGACCGTAGGCGATGGCCTTGGCCGTGTCGATGACCGAGCCGCCGCCCACCGCCAGCAGGAAGTCCACCCCTTCCCGCTTGCCGAGTTCAATGCCCTCATACACTTTGCCCAGGTGGGGGTTGGGCACCACGCCGCCCAGCAGCCAGCAGTCGATGCCCGCGTCGCGCATGGGCGCCACGATGCTGTCCATCAGGCCGTTTTTGACCACGCGCTCGCTGCCGTAGACCACCAGCACCCGGCTGCCGTGGTATTTTTTCACATAGTCCACCGTAGCGGTCTGGGTCCCGCTTCCGAACACGATCTCGGTGGGGGAATAGAAGGTAAAGTTCTTCGCCATTTTTGAACACCGTTCCTTTCTGCGGCGGCAGGTCTCCGTGTCTGCCATTCTGTGTCCAGTATAGCACGCCGGGCGGCAAAATCCAACCGGAAAAACCGCGTGCCCCGCCGTTTTTTTTGTGCAGGGTGCCGCCGGTCGGCAACAAAAACAGCCCCCGGCATCCTGTGCCGAAGGGCTGTGTGGCTGTATTCCACGGCAGGGGGCCTGCCGCGCCGCGCCCGGCCGGGTCAGTCCCGGCGGAACAGGTCGCGGGTATAGACTTTTTCTTTCACGTCGTCCAGCGCGCTGTCGTAGCGGTTGGCGATGATGGCCCGGCTCTGCGCTTTGAACGCGTCCAGGTCGTTGACGATGCGGCTGCCGAAGAAAGTCGTGCCGTCCTCCAGCGTCGGCTCGTAGATGATGACCTCGGCCCCCTTGGCCTTGATGCGCTTCATCACGCCCTGGATGCTGGACTGGCGGAAGTTGTCGGAATGGGATTTCATCGTCAGGCGGTAGACGCCCACCACCACGGGGTGTTCCCGCGCGGGGTCGTAGTCGCTGCTGCCGGTGTAGGCCCCGGCCAGTTCCAGCACTCGGTCCGCGATATAGTCCTTGCGGGTGCGGTTGGATTCCACGATCGCCTCGATGAGGTTTTCCGGCACGTCGGCATAATTGGCCAGGAGCTGCTTGGTGTCTTTGGGCAGGCAGTAGCCGCCGTAGCCAAAGCTGGGGTTGTTGTAATGGTCCCCGATGCGCGGGTCCAGGCAAACGCCCCGGATGATGTCCTGGGTGTTCAGGCCCTTGCTCTCGGCGTAGGTGTCCAGCTCGTTGAAGTAGCTGACCCGCAGCGCCAGATAGGTGTTGGCGAACAGTTTGACGGCCTCCGCTTCGGTAAAGCCCATAAACAGCGTGTCGACGTTCTCCTTGATGGCCCCCTCCTGCAGCAGCGCCGCAAAGGTATGGGCCTTTTCGGTCAGGGCGGGGTCGTCGGGGTCGGTGCCCACGATGATGCGGCTGGGGTACAGGTTGTCGTAAAGGGCCTTGCTCTCCCGCAAAAATTCGGGGCTGAACAGGATGTTTTTGTTGCCGGTCTTTTCCCGGATATGGCGGGTGTAGCCCACCGGGATGGTGGACTTGATGACGATGACCGCCGACGGGTTGACCTTGCCGACCAGGTCCAGCACCGCTTCCACCGCCGAAGTGTCGAAGAAGTTCTTTTTGCTGTCGTAGTTGGTGGGGGCCGCCACCACCACGAACTCCGCGTCGCGGTAGGCGGCTTCGCCGTCCAGCGTGGCGGTCAGGTCCAGCGGCTTTTCGGCCAGATATTTCTCGATGTATTCGTCCTGGATGGGCGACTCGCGGCGGTTGAGCTTTTCCACTTTTTCCGGCAGGATGTCCACTGCCGTGACGTGGTGGTGCTGCGCCAGCAGCACGGCGATGGAAAGCCCCACATACCCGGTCCCTGCAACTGCGATCTTCATGTGCTGTATCCTCCCGGCCGGGCGCCCTTTTGCAAAACGCGGCGGGCGGCCCTGATTCTGGCTTTTATTATACTACAGTTCCCGCTTTTCTTCAAACGGACATTCACTCATGCAGTTCCAGCGGCAGGCCGTCGGGGTCGAAGAAGAAGGGCATCCGCCCGCCGGTGAACTCGTCCACCCGCACCGGCTCACAGGGGATGCCCCTGGCCGCCAGTTCCGCCACGGCGGCGTCTATGTCCTGCACCCGGAACGCCAGATGCCGCAGCCCGCAGGCTTCGGGCCGGCTGACCCGCCGGGGCGGGTTTACCTCGCCAAAGATCTCCAGTTCGATGGCGTCGGGGCCGTCCCCCACCCGCAGGTCCAGCTTCCAGTCCCCGCGCGCCGGGCGGAAGTTTTCCCGCACGATGGGAAAGCCCAGTTTTTCCACATAAAATTCCCGTGCCGCCGGATAATCCGACACGATGATCGCCACATGATGGATCTGCTGCCACTGCATAGCCTGCCTCCTGTTCCAGCCCTGTACGGGCCGATGGTTTGGTGTTTTTTGCAGCCTGTTCTTCGCAGGCTGTTCGTATAGATACTCTACCGCAGATTGGGCGACGGGGCAAGAACCCACTTAAATTATGTAAGGAAAGCCGATTTTTTACAGCACCAGCGAAAGGACGGTCACGATACCGATGATGCTGAACAGCACCGACATGGAGTTGACGGCGCTGGCAAGGCCCACGTCGCTCTTGAGTTCCGACGTGAAGGCGGGCGCCACCGAGGAGATGGGGCTGAACACCAGCAGCGCCAGCGCCTGGCGGTATTCCAACGCCAGCGGCACCAGAAAATAGCAGGCCAGCGCGGCGGCCACCGCCACCGCGTACCGCACCGCCAGGATGCGCGCAATATCCAGCAGTTGGGACCGGCTGCCGTTGAGCTGGAAGCCCACGCCCAGCATCAGCATAGCCATAAAGGCGTTGGCATCGGCCAAAATGCCGGCAAATTCCACCACCGGGCCGGGCAGCGCAAGGTGCGTGAGGGCCAGCACGATCATGACAAGATAGGTGCAGAAGGGCACCGAATGCAGCAGCTTTTTCAAAATGCTGCTTGCCGAAAAGCGGCTGCCCTGCTTGACCATCGACGCCACCGAGTAGGCGCCGCCCAAGCAGATCACCGCGTTGCCGGTATCGAACAGGCTGGCCGTGACGACGCCCGCCGGGCCGAGAAAGCTCTGGGCGAAAGGCAGCGTAAAGTTGCCGATGTTGTAGCCGGAAATGTTGAGTATCTCGAACGCACGTTTTTCCCGCGCGGCGCGCAGGTTCATCAAAAAGCCCAGCAGCATATAGACCACGCCGAAAGCGAACCCCAGCGCCGTGATGATGAGCATGGAAGCGTCCACTTCCCGCCCGGAAAAGCTGACCACGATGGCCGCGGGCAGCGTGATGCGGGTCACGATGCGGGCCAGCACATCAAAGTCTCCTGCTTTGAAAAATCCCACCCGCCGCAGCAGGCACCCCATTACGATCACAGCGGCAAAACACGCCGCCCGCGCCAGCACTTCCAGCATCGGCCGTTCCCCTTTCGCCTGCCGGGCAGGCTCGATTCTTGCCTTATTATAGCACAGCCCGCGCCGCGCTGTCAGCCGCTTTTTTGCCGCCCGCCGTCACAGCCGCAGGCCCTTGATGTCCTTGATGCGGGAAAGGATCATGTTGCAGTCACAGCAGACCACGCCGGGCAGTTTGTCGATCACGTCGGTCATCAGGCGCTCCATCTCCTCGGCCGAGGCCGCTACCGCGTGGACGTGCAGCTTGCTCTTGCCGGTAACACGGTAGATCTGGGTGACGATCTCGTTGCGTTCCAGCCGGGCGGCGGTCTCCATCAGCGTTTCGGGGCGGGTCTCGATCTCGAAATAGCAGGACACCGCGCCGCTGATCTTCTGCGGGTTGATGATCGTGGTGTACTCCTCGATCACACCCTTTTTTTCGAGCGCCTGCACCCGCATGCGGGCCGCCACCCGCGAGATGCCCACCTGCTCGCCCAGGTCGGAGTAGGAAATGCGGGCGTTTTGGATCAGCAGGCGGACGATCCTGCGGTCCAGTTCATCCAGTCCATCCAGAAACATGGCCGAACCCTTCTTTCGTTTATTGTGTCCTTCCATCTTACCGCATCGGCGGGGAAGTTACAACCGCTTTTCTATTGACAGGGGAATTTCCGGCCCCTATAATAATTACAAATAGAAAGTTTCAGATTACGAAAAGAAAGGTTCCGTGGTGTTCATGAGCGTGAAAGGCAACGAGCTGACGCAGGGGCCCGTGATGCGGACCATGCTGCGTTTTGCCATTCCCATGATCCTGGGCGACCTGCTGCAGCAGTGCTACAACATTGCCGACACCCTGATCGTGGGGCGGTTCCTGGGGGCCGACGCCCTGGCCGCGGTGGGATCGGCCTTTTCGCTGATGACCTTCCTGACGTCCATCCTGCTGGGGCTGGCGATGGGCAGCGGCACGGTGTTTTCCATCCGCTTCGGCCAGCGGGACGAAAAGGGCCTGAAAGAAGGCGTCCTGGCCAGTTTTGTGCTGCTGGGCGCCGTGACCCTTGTGTTGAACGTTGCGGTCTTTGCCGGGGTGGACGGCATCATCTGGGCGCTGCGCACCCCCGCCGAACTGGTCAGCCTGATGAAAGACTACCTGACGGTCATTTTCGCCGGCCTGACGGGCATTTTCCTGTACAATTTCTTCGCGGCGCTGCTGCGCTCGCTGGGCAACTCGGTGGTGCCGCTGGCCTTTCTGGCGGTCTCGGCGGGGCTGAACATCGCGCTGGACCTGTGGTTCGTGGCCGGGCTGGGCCGCGGCGTGGCCGGTGCGGCGGAAGCCACCGTCATTTCGCAGTATGTTTCGGGCATCGGCATCGCGCTGTACACGTGGATCAAATTCCCCGACCTGCTCCGCCCGGAAGCGGGGGTGCGGCTGCGCCGCGCCCGCATGAAGGAGATCACCAGTTTTTCGGCGCTGACCTGTTTGCAGCAGTCCATCATGAACCTGGGCATCCTGGCCGTGCAGGGTTTGGTGAACAGCTTCGGCACCACCATCATGGCGGCGTTTGCCGCCGCCGTCAAGATCGACGCTTTCGCCTACCTGCCGGTGCAGGATTTCGGCAACGCCTTCTCGATCTTCATTTCGCAGAACTACGGCGCGGGTAAAACCGACCGCATCCGAAAGGGCATCCGGGTGGCGGCGCTGACCACGGTAAGTTTTGGCATCGTGCTTTCGGCGCTGGTGTGGGTTCTGGCCGCGCCGCTGATGGGCCTGTTCCTGGACGACCCGGCCACGGCGGACGCCGTCATCGCCGAGGGCGTGCGCTACCTGCACATCGAGGGCGCTTTCTACGCCCCGATCGGCGTGCTGTTCCTGCTGTACGGGCTGTACCGCGCGCTGGGCCGTCCGGGCATGAGCGTCGTGCTGACCATCGTTTCGCTGGGGCTGCGGGTGGTGCTGGCCTACGCCCTGTCCGCCGTACCCGGCATCGGCGTAGTGGGCATCTGGTGGTCGGTGCCCATCGGCTGGGTGCTGGCCGACGCCTTCGGCATCCTCTACTATCGTTTCAAGCGCCGGACGCTGGTGGGCTAAGCTGCCGCGGCGCGCAAAAAAAGTTCAAACTCCGTTGCCAGCGGCGGACCTGCGCCGACGCTGGCAACACATACAGGGAAATTTTGCGGCAAGAGTGTGCAAGGCCCGTGGGCCGAGTGCGCGATTTGCCGAAAAATTTTGTCGAAGGGGAATCCAAAGGGGGAAACAGGCGCGTTAGGCATCGCCGGTCTCCGGCCTAAGCGCCGCCGCTTGCGCGGCGGTTGGCCTACGACACGTCGCTGCGGCGTCAGTGCGCGACTGTTGCCCCTTTTTGCGCTTGTCGAGTTTCTCGACAAGCGCAAACGGGACCGCCGTGGCGGTCCCGCTTTTGGATCTCAGTGCATCCAGATATTGTTTTCCAGATCTTTCAGGCGTGCTTTGTAGTCCGCCACCAGGGCGGCGGTGTTCTCCCCGTCGGGGAAGGTGAGCAGATAGTCGCTCCCCGCCTGATGGAACCCGATGATACCGGCCAGACCCGCCATTTCCGCCACCTTCAGCAGCGTGTGATAGTCGTACTCCCGGGAAGAGATCAGCACATTCATAACCAACGCTCCTTTCCGCTGGGCAGCCGTGCCGCCACGGCATCGTTCTGTCCCTCAGCATACCACATCCGGGGCGCAAACTCAACCACCCCGCCCCCAAAACACGCTGGACAAACGGCCCAAAACGTACTATTGTAAAAAGGTATCAACGATCCGCAAAGGAGGCCCCCCTATGAACCCCTGTAAAGTATTCGCCCACCGCGGCGCCAGCCACTATGCGCCCGAAAACACTCTGCCTGCGTTCTCGCTGGCGGCGGCGCAGGGCGCCGACGGCATCGAGCTGGACGTGCATCTTTCCAAAGACGGCGCGCTGGTGGTCATCCACGACGAGGAACTGGACCGCACCACCAACGGCACGGGGCTGGTGTGCGACCACACCCTGGCCGAACTGCAGGCCCTGTGCGCCGACAACCACATGCCCGGCTTTGCCGACGCCCGCATCCCCACCCTGCGGGAAGTGCTGGAACTGATCCGCCCCACGCCGCTGCTGGTGAACATCGAACTGAAAACCGGCGTGCTCTGGTATGAGGGCATCGAGCAAAAGACGCTGGAACTGGTGCGTTCCATGGGCATGGAGGACCGGGTGATCTACTCCTCCTTCAACCACTACAGCATCGAGGAAGTGCGCCGCCTGGCCCCCGAAGCCGAGACCGCCTACCTGTATTCCGACATTCTCTGCGACGTGGAGCGCATCGCCGCCGCCCACGGCGTGCGCGGGCTGCACCCCGGCCTGCCAAACGTCAAAATGCGCGATTTTCTGCACACTTACCTGAACAGCGGCCTGGCTGTGCGCGTCTGGACCGTGAACGACGCGGACGACCTGCGCTGGCTGCTGGACGCCGGGGCCGATGTGATCACCAACGATCCCCCGCTGGCCCTGGCCGTGCGCGCCGCGCTGGAAGCGCGCTGACTCTTTTTCCCTTTGCCGAAATCTTTGCCGAAACAGGCCCCCGCTGCGGCGGGCGGCCTGTTTTTTTGCCCCTTGCGGGCCGCCCCGCCGGGCAAATTGTGAACAAAAAGAAAAATCCGGCGCTTCCCCCTTGCAATGGCCGCGCCGGAAGCGTATGATACTACCGCGTTACTTAACACACGTTAAGCAATGCGATATTTTTTTGTACCCCATCTTTTATCCCAGAGGAAAGGCGGCAAGAATCATGGAGCAGAGCCAGTCCCTCAGCGAATTGTTCCAACTGCTGTGGCAGATGCGCAAAACGATGTACCTCGCCATGCAGCAGGTGGAATGCTGCTGCCCGCGCGGGCAGTTTTTCATGCTGGAACGGCTGCACTACGCCATCGTACAGCGCGGCGGCGGGGACGCCATCCCCGTTTCGGCGCTGGCGGAACAGACCCGCATGCTGCCCGCGGCGATCTCGCGCTCGCTGCGGCAGTTGGAGGAGGCCGGCCTGGCCGAGCGCATCCATGACCCCGGCGACCACCGCCGGATGCTGGTTCGCCTGACCCCCGCGGGCAACGCCACCCGCCGCGCGGCGGAGGACCTGCTGCGGGACTACATGCAGCGGGCCGTCCACCGCATGGGCGAAGCGGACTTTGCCGCCCTGCTGGACGCCTGGCGCCGCTGGGATACCGCCATGCGCCGGGAACTGCCGGACCCTGCCGGTCCTTCCCGGCCGCAACCCGTTTCAACCCGTTTGTTAAGGAGGATACGCCCCGATGCTGAACATTTTCCGCCATCTTTTCAAGCACTGGGCCACCATTCTGGCGGTGGTAGCCCTGCTGCTGGTGCAGGCAAACTGCGACCTGGCCCTGCCGGGCTACACATCCGACATTGTGGATGTGGGCATCCAGCAGGGCGGTGTGGACAGTCCCCTGCCCGACACCCTGCGCGCCGACACGCTGGCCGCGCTGGAACGACTGATGTCCCCGGAGGACGCCGCCCTGGCCGAACAGTGGTACAGCGCCCCCGACGAAAACGGCCTGCGCACCCTGGCCCATGACGCCGAGGCCGCCCGCGCCGAACTGGAACAGGCCTTCACGCTGCCCGATGTGATGCTGTACCAGATCGCAACCAAACAGGCCGCCGACCGCCTGGGCGAACCGGCCGCCCTGCCCGAAGCCCAGGACCTGGACGCCGCCGTGGCATTTATGGAGCAGGCTTCCGCCGCGCAGACGGCCATCACCGCCACCACCGATGACCCCGGCGCCGCCGGAGCCGACCTTTCGAGCCAGGCTTCCAGCCAGGCCATCCAGTTCGTGCGGCTGGAGTACGAGGCCCAGGGCGTGGCCGACGCCGTGCAGATGCGCTACCTGCTGACTACCGGCGGCGGGATGCTGCTGGTCGCCCTGCTGATGGCCGTGGCCGCTATCTCGGTGGGCTTTCTGGCCGCGCGGGTATCGGCGTCCATCGGCCGTGACCTGCGCCGCCAGGTGTTCGGCAAAGTGATCCATTTCTCCACCGCCGAGACCGACCGCTTCTCGACCGCGTCCCTCATCACCCGCACCACCAACGACATCCAGCAGGTGCAGATGACCGCCGTTATGCTGCTGCGCATCGTCATCTACGCGCCCATCCTGGGCATCGGCGGCATCATCCGCGTGTCCCAGACCAACACCTCGCTTTCCTGGATCATCGTGCTGGCCGTGGCGCTGCTGCTGGCGCTGGTGTTCGTGCTGATGCAGGTCGCCATGCCCAAGTTCAAGATCATGCAGAAGCTGGTGGACCGGCTGAACCTTGTCAGCCGCGAGATCCTGACCGGCATCATGCCCATCCGCGCGTTCAGCCGCGAACAGTTTGAGGAACAGCGTTTCGACGCCGCCAACAGGGACCTGATGCGCACCCAGCTGTTCACCAACCGCACGATGACCTTCATGATGCCCGCCATGACCCTGATCATGAACGGCATGAGCCTGCTGATCATCTGGTTCGGCGGGCACGCCATGGTCACCAGCGGCATGCAGGTGGGCGACCTGATCGCCTTTATCACCTACACGATGCAGATCGTCATGTCCTTCCTGATGCTGACGGCCATCTCCATCATGCTGCCCCGCGCCGGGGTCGCCGCCGACCGTATCGAGGAAGTGCTGCGCACCGAACCCGCCATTGAGGACCCGGCCATGCCCGAAGACGGTCTGGACCGCAAACAGTGGCAGGGCGTGGTGAAGTTCGACCATGTGAACTTCCGCTTCCCCGGCGCCGACACCGACGTGCTGGAGGACATCACCTTCACCGCCAGGCCGGGCGAGACCACGGCCATCATCGGTTCCACCGGCTGCGGCAAGTCCACCCTGCTGAACCTGATCCCCCGCTTCTATGACGTGACCGGCGGTTCCATCACGCTGGACGGGGTGGACCTGCGGTCCATGCCGCTGGCCGACCTGCGCGCCCAGTTGGGTTATGTGCCGCAGAAGGGCGTGCTGTTCTCCGGCACCATCGCCTCCAACCTGAAGTTCGGCGGCGACGCCATCCCCGACGATGCCATGGAGCAGGCCGCCCGCATCGCCCAGGCCGAGGAATTCATCGCGGCCAAGCCCGACGGGTACGAAAGCCCCATCGCCCAGGGCGGCACCAACGTGTCCGGCGGGCAGAAGCAGCGGCTTTCCATCGCCCGCGCCATCGCCAAGAACCCGCGCGTCTACCTGTTCGATGACAGCTTCTCGGCGCTGGACTACAAGACCGACGTGACCCTGCGCCGCGCGCTGAAAGAAAAGACCGGCGACGCCACCGTGATCATCGTGGCGCAGCGCATTTCGACGGTGCTGCACGCCGACCAGATCCTGGTGCTGGACGAAGGGCGCATCGTGGGACGGGGCCGCCACGCCGAACTGCTGGCCACCTGCCCCGAATACCGGGAGATTGCCAAGAGCCAGTTGAGCGAAAAAGACCTGGCCCAGACTGAAACATCCGCGAAAGGAGGCGACGACACATGCCGCCCGTAAGAAGAGGCCCTGTTGAAAAGCCCAAGGATTTCACCGGCACGCTGCGCCGCCTGCTGGGCACCATGGGCAAGTTCCGCGCCGCGTTTTTTGCGGTGCTGGTGTTTGCCGCGCTTTCGACCCTGTTCAACATTGCCGGGCCGCGCATTCTGGCCGAGGCCACCACGGCCCTGGCCACCGGCTGGCTGGGCATGGTCACCGGCACCGGCAGCATCGACTTTGTGTTCATCGGCAAAGTGTTGCTGTTCCTGCTGGGGCTGTACCTGCTTTCGGCCGCGTTCAGCTTCGTGCAGGGCTGGCTGATGAGCGGCGTGTCCCAGCGGCTGTGCTACGACCTGCGCCGCCAGATCAGCCAGAAGATCAACCGCCTGCCCCTCGCCTATTTTGAAAAGCGCACGGTGGGCGAGGTGCTCAGCCGCATCACCAACGACGTGGACACCCTGGGCCAAAGCCTGAACCAGAGCATCACCACCCTGATCACCAGCATCACGACGATGATCGGCGTGCTGATCATGATGCTGACGATCAGCCCCGTGATGACGCTGATCGCCCTGCTGATCCTGCCGGTGAGCGTGTTCCTGGTCTCCTTCGTCGTGCGGTTCAGCCAGAAATACTTCCGCGCGCAGCAGAAATACCTGGGCGTCGTCAACGGCCAGGTGGAGGAAGTCTACGCCGGGCACAACGTGATCCAGGCGTTCAACCGCGAGGACGCCGCTTTGGCCGAGTTCGGCCAGGCCAACGACAAGCTGTATGAATCCGCCTGGAAGAGCCAGTTCCTTTCCGGCTTGATGATGCCCGTGATGAACTTTGTGGGCAACCTGGGCTATGTGGCCGTGGCCGTGGTGGGCAGCATCTTTGCGGTGCGCGGCATCATCACCATCGGCGAGATCCAGGCTTTCATCCAGTACGTCAAGAACTTCACGCAGCCCATCCAGCAGCTTGCGCAGGTGTCCAACATGCTGCAAAGCATGGCGGCCGCCGCCGAGCGCGTGTTCGAGTTCCTGGCCGAGCCGGAGGAGGACCAGCAGGCCGACCCGGCCCGCCGGGCGGATTCCAGCGCCATCGACGGCCATGTGGACTTTGACCATGTGCGCTTTGGCTACACGCCGGAGAAAACGGTCATCCACGACTTCAGCTGCCATGTGGAGCCGGGCCAGAAGGTCGCCATCGTAGGCCCCACCGGCGCGGGCAAGACCACCATGGTGAAGCTGCTGATGCGCTTCTACGACGTGGACGGCGGTTCCATCACGCTGAACGGCCGCAACGTCAGGGACTTTGACCGCAGCGACCTGCGCGAGGGCTTCGGCATGGTGCTGCAGGATACCTGGCTGTTCCAGGGCACCATCATGGAGAACATCCGCTACGGCCGCCTGGACGCCACCGACGAGGAAGTGATCGCCGCGGCCAAGGCCGCCAACGTGGACCACTTTATCCGCACGCTGCCCGGCGGCTACCAGATGGAGCTGAACGAGGATGCGTCCAACGTCAGCCAGGGCCAGAAGCAGCTTTTGACGATCGCGCGGGCCATCCTGGCGGACAACAAGATCCTGATTCTGGACGAGGCCACCAGCTCGGTGGATACCCGTACCGAGCAGCGCATCCAGACTGCCATGGATAACCTGATGCGCGGGCGCACCAGCTTCGTCATCGCCCACCGGCTTTCGACGATCCGCGACGCCGACATCATCCTGGTCATGCGCGACGGCGACATCGTAGAGCAGGGCAAGCACGAGGAACTGCTGGCGAAGGGCGGCTTCTACGCCGAACTGTATAACAGCCAGTTCGAGGACGTGACGGCGTGATTTTGCCGTAGCAAATCAAAACCGGGAGCACTCCCCAGTAGGGGAGTGCTCCCGGTTTTCTATTTGCCCTGGGTTTATTCATCCCGGCCCTGCGCACTGCCCTCTGGCGAACCTGCCGCCAGATAGCCGTGGCTCCGGCCCTCGGGGCTGTCGGTGATCCAGAAAGCATACAGTTTGGCCCGGCGCAGCCCGAAGCGCACCCGCAGAACGGAAGGCCAGGGGCGGCCGTCCAACTGGCCTTTCCACCGCAGTTCCACGCGGGTAGAATCCACGTTTTTCAGGCCGCAGCAGTCCTCCCGGCCATAGCCGGGCAGGGGCGCACCGTTTTCATCCAGCAGTTCGGCCCACAGTTCCCCCTGCCCACAGTCGGCATTGACGAAGAAATGCCTGCCGCGGTACTGCAATTTTTCCGTCAGCAATGTGCCGCCTTTATCCCCTGCAGTCATGGCACAGAAACCATCCCGCCGCAGCGTGGCAACACCTACCGCGCCGCCGGAATACTTATGACTGCCGAAGTGGGGCGACGCGCCCGAGAACGCCGAATAATAGAAGCGCAGCGTATCGCCTTCCACGGTACAGATGCCGTTGGCCGGATGCAGATACCCATAGTCCCAGCTTCCCTTCCGGCGGGAGGAGGAGAGGAAATCCGTGTAGTTTCCCCGTGAGAAGTGGAACCCGTCCCGGCTGAAAGCCAGTTTCAGATCGTTGATCTTCGGCAGGCCCGTTTTGCCCGCCACAAAATTGGGCGGCCCCATAAAGACGGAATACACACCCAGCATAACGCTCTCATAAGCGACCGCATCCAGATTGTACAGTTGGGTATAATACCCCAGTTCCGGGTCGGGTTTGTCGAAAATATCGGTACGCGCCCAGAAGGTCACATCCTCGGGCGCCCAGTTCCGCCCTTTGTACAGATCGTCGGTCTCATAATAGCCGCGTACCCGCACCCGGCTGTCCAGCGTGGAAAACGTCCGCATACTGTAGACCCATTTCTTGCGGAAGGGATTGTAGAAAAACGTCGTGTTGTCGCCGCTGTGCGTGGTCGTTCCCCGCGGGGTCCAGTGGATGCCGTCGGCCGAAGCATACAGTTCCGTGATCTCTTTGGGCGGGACCGATGTGGGGTCGTCGTGCGCGTGTGCCGGTTTGAAGGGATAGTACCGGTAATCCTGGTCGAAACAACGGTAAAAGGCCAGCATTTTGTAGCGTTCCGCAGGGTCTTTGGCTTCCAGGTCCAGCCAGACCGCGTCGCCGTCCCGCATATGGCCGGGAACGCGGGGTAGCACACGGTCCTCCCCGCCGCCCGGCCTCAGTTCGTGAAGGCGACGCCAGTGCAGGCCGTCCGTACTCTCTGCGTAGGCGCTGCCGTCAAACCAGCCCGCCTGGTACCACATTTTGTATGTACGGCTCTGCGGGTCGTAAAATACGCCGCCATTAAAAGGGCAGGCACAGGTGCAGTACCCGGCGTTGTTCTCCAGTTCTGTTTCCGGCTGCAAAAGGGGCTGCGGCATCGTCTGTGGCTTTCCGTCTTCCCGCACAAGATTGCTATCCGCGATCAGAAAATCATCCACGAAAAGCTGCCGCCCCACCGAGATGTCGATCACATCCGGTTTATCGCACAGGTACGGGACCCGCAGCGGCTTGTCCAGCGTCGTTTCACGCTCCCGGGGCGGCCAGATATCCGGCAAGATAATGTTATTATATAAACGCTCCAAAATGTTTTTCCTGCTTTCGTCCGTTATTCATCCTCTTTGGGTTTGTAGAACATCGTGGTGAGGACAAACGCCACGACAAAACCAATGGCACAGGCGATCAGATATTGCGGCAGCTGCCCATTGAGGTAAAGCAGCATACCGGGGATCGCCGTGATCGACATACCCGTAGCAGCCAGTCCCATGATGGAAGAGAACACGCCTGCCGCGCCGCCGCCGATACAGGCACAGACAAAGGGAGTCAGCCGGGGCAGGTTGCCGCCGAAGATCAACGGCTCGGTGATGCCCAGCGACGCGGGGAGGACTTCCGACAGATAGAGAGACTTCTGCTTTTTATTTTTCAGCTTCAAAGCTGCCGCCACCGCTGCACCACACTGCGCCACGATCGCACCGCAGGTCAGGGTATTGAAGGGGTTCGCCCCCGTATTGGCCAACAGTTCGATCTCCAGCGTTTTGAAGGTGTGGTGCAGGCCGGTGATGACCACCACCTGCTGCAGCGCGCCCACGATGAAGCCGCCGATACCGAAGGGAATGCTCATGAGGGCCTGTACCGCAATGAGCAGGATCTGTTCCACCTCATGCATGATGGGACCGATGACGATCAGGCCGATGACCAGACTGCAGAACAACGTCACAAAAGGCGTGACGATCAGGTCCAGCACGTCCGGCACCACCTTTTTCAGCGCCTTTTCGATCTTAGCTGCGATAATGCCCAGCACCAGCGCAGGCAGGACCGAGCCCTGATAGCCCACGATGGAAATGTTCAGCGCGCCCAGCGACAGCATCAGCGGTTCCGCCGTGCCGCCCGCGACCGCGTTGGCGTTGGGAAGCTGCGGCGCCACCAGCATCAGGCCAATGACGATGCCCAAGGCCGGGGACCCGCCGAATTTTTTCATCACCGAGTAGGTGACCAGCGCCGGCAGGAACGAGAACGCGGTGTCGATCAGTACCTGGGACAGCGTCATCAGCGTCGGGTTCAGTTCGACGCCCAGCGAAGTGATCAGGCTGCGCACACCCATGAACAGGCCCGTGGCGACCAGGATCGGGATGATCGGCAAAAAGACATCGCCCAGCAGGCGGGAAGCCTTCTGGAACCACGACAGATTGGCCGCCGCATTTGCCTTGCTGCTTGCTTTTCCAGCCGCCTTTTCATCCGCGATCCCGGCCAGCTGTACAAATTCAGCGTGGACCTTATCCACAAATCCAGTACCAAGGATGATCTGGAATTGCCCGGCCGCTTTGAAACTGCCCTTCACGCCGTCAATGTCCTCGATCGCCTTTTTATCATAGCGGGACTCCTCTTTCAGAACAAGGCGCAGTCTTGTGGCGCAGTGCTCTGCGCTGACAATATTTTCTTTGCCGCCGACATTGCGCAAAATCGCTTCGGCGACCTGTCTTTCTTTCGTCATGGTTTCCTCCCTGTAAGGTTATCCTGCCCGTGAAGATGGTATCGTAAACCCGCCCATGCACGGAATCATGAACAGATTGAACGCGCGTTCATTTCGGGCTAACTATAACACCACCCCCGTATGCTGTCAATGGTTGGGGCGGATTTTCTATGTATTATCCAGACCTTCCGTCGAAAATTTGTTTATTCTGACAGTTGAAGATTCCCGCACGATCAGATGTGGGGTCAGGCAGACGGTCTCCGGTTCGTTGTCCTGATCCATTGCATGGATCAGCAATTCGATCGCCATCCGTGCGATCTCGTCAATAGGCGAAGCCACCGATGAAACGGATGGTATCATCTTGCGCGCCAGCAGGGTATCGTTATACCCGCACACGCTCACCTCTTCCGGCACACGGACGCCGTGTTCCATCAGCGCGCGTATAATATCACTGGCCGCGATGTCGCTGTGCGCGAACCATGCGTTGACGGCACGTGGATCATTCTGTTCCAGATACCGGCTGAAAATCTGGTAGGCCTTCTGGTTTTCGGCGGTCTCATGCTGGTTGCAAGCCAGGATCGTTTCTATATGCAAGCCACAGGATTCCAGCCCGGCCTGCAGGCCGGCCAGCTTGTCGTTGCCATACTGGGACGAGGTAGGCCCCAAATATCCCACCCGGGTGCGCCCCGTGCTGCAGAAGTGGCGCGCCACCTGGGCGCCGCCCTCCTCCGAACTGCTGATGATGTTTTTGCAGCCGATGATCTTATACAGGCTCACCATCGGGATCGCCAGTTTGCCGTACAGCTTTTCGTTCGGCTTGCCGATGGCGCGAACGATGATGCCATCCACCTTGCGCCGCTTAAAGCCGGTAATGATGTTGGCTTCCCGCGCGGATTCCCGCTGTGCGTCCCCCAGGATCACGCTGTACCCCTGGCGCTCCGCTTCCCGCACAAGCGCCGTGGAGAGCGCGGCATACAGCGGGTTGGACAGATCCGAGAACAGCACGCCGATCAAATTGGTGCGCTGCCCTGCCAGATTCTGCGCCACCTGGTTAGGTTCGTAGTTGAGTTTATGTACCCACTCCATCACAAGGCGGCGCGTTTCCGGCCGGACAGACGGGTGATTGGAAAGGACCCGGGATACCGTCGCACGGGAAACGTGCGCGGCTTTTGCTACATCCTCCATATTTGCCATGTTGGCGTCCCCTCATTCCTGTTGCGTTTTTACAGAGCAGCCATGGAAAGCCTGCTTTGTCTCTATTATACCCGCACCAGCCTCCGTTGGCAATCGCGGGCACCCTGCGCTGGAAACAGGGCCGCCCCAATGAACACGTGATCAATTTTGAGATGCCTTTGGACATGCCTTGCTGCCGGTCGGCGCCTGCGACGTGTACTTTCCTTTTTCGCATATAGATGCGTACACGCACCAACAAAAAGTTCCCTGTCTCCACAGCACATAAGGAGACAGGGAACTTTTTTATTTTTGCTTTGCGGGCGGGGGCGCTGCTTTGCGGGGCGCGCCGGGCCGGGCGGCGGTGAGCAGCAGCGGCAGGCCCGCCAGCAGGGCCGCCAGGCAGGCGGCGGCGCGGGGCAGCGCGGCGGCCAGGCGGGCGTCGCGGGCGGTATCGGGCAGGTGGAGCAGCGTGTCCAGCGACTGGCCCATCGTTTCGGCCAGGGTGGTCCAGAACCCGGCGTCCGCCCAGCGGCTGGGGATCAGCCAGCGGGGCAGCGCCCCCAGCAGCCCCGGCAAGGCCAGTGCAAGCGCAAGGGCCAGCACGAACCCCGCCGCCTGCCGCCCGCCGCCCCGCAGGGGCAGGCTTTTCCAAAGCCGCACGGCCAGCAGCAGCCCGGCTGCCGCCACCGGCAGCCAGCCCAGCGCCGCCAGCACACCGCCCAGCGTGCCGTAGGGTAGGTATTGCGCCCCCTGCCCCACCCCGGCGCCCTGCAAAAGCTGCTGCACCGCGCCGCGGGGGTCGGCGGCGGGCACGCAGCCCAGTTCCGCCCCGGTGGCCCCTGCGCCGGACGCCGCCGGGCAGAGCACCATCTTCTGCTCGCTTTGCAGCACGCCGGTGATGGTGCGCCTGCCACCGGGCAGGTCCAGCGCCAGACCGGCCACATCCCGGCTGCCGAACAGCGCATCGGCCAGCGCCGTGCTGACGGCGCAGCCGTCGGTCTGGCCCGCGCCGGGGGCCGTGCCCGCCGCGTATTCCGCCGGGAAGCACAGTGCCGGGCTGCCTGCCGCCGTCACCACGCGGGCGGTGGCGCTGCGGCCCAGTTCGGTCCTCAGTTCGGCGGTCTGTTCGCTCCAAAGGGCCAGGTCGATGCCCTGCTGTGCGGCCGTGCGGGTCAGGCTGTCGGCTTCCGAGGCCGTCAGCGGCCCCGCAAAGCGCAGGCCGTAGCCCCCTGCCGGGAAAGCCCCGGCCAGCGTGAACAGCCCCCAGACGGCCAGCGCCGTGAGCGCCGCGCCCAGGGCCGGGAGCCACCGCGCCCTCATGTGCCCACCCGGACCCAGTCGCCCGCGGCCAGCGGCTTGTCGGCCCCGGTGACGACCTGGCCGGTCAGGGTCTCGGCCACGGCGGCCTGGCCGTCGCCCTGGGCCTGCACGGTGACGGCCAGCCGCACCAGCACGTTCTGCTGCCCCAGCAGCGTGGAACGCGGTTCCACCAGATACACGAACGTACCGCTTTCGTCCTGCTGGATGGCGGTGGCGGGCAGGCATTGGGCATACTGCCCGGCGTTGAGTTTGAGTTCCACCGTGGCCGCGCCCTCGTTCCAGCCGTCGGCCTGCAGGGGCAGCGATGCGGTCACGCCGCCGTCCTCCCGCGGGGTCAGGGTGGCGATGGCCGCCTGCACGCTGCGGCCGTTCTGGTTGACCGTGACCTGCGCGCCCACCGACGCCAGCTTGGCGGTCTCCTCGTCCAAATCAAATTCCAGCGTGCGCCCGTCGTCGGCGTCGGCCAGCAGACCCGCCACCCGGGCGCTGTCCTGGCCGGGGGTCAGGTCCAGCCGGGTCAGCGTGCCGTCGCGCGGCGCGGCCAGCACCCCGCCGTTATTTTGCAGCGCCAGCAGCGCGTCCAGCCGGGCGCGGGCGGCGTCCAACTGGGCGCGGGTCACGGCGGCCTGCGCCTGCCCGGCGGCGGTGGCGTCGGCAGCGTCCTCGGCGGCCTGCTCATAGCTGTGGGCCGCGCTGTTGCGGGCGTCCTCCTGGCTTTGGGCAGCGTCGGTTGCGGCTTCGTTGGCGGCCTTGG
>SAMEA3387515__coassemble_1997_pt1 | contig 25600 bp, 25 predicted proteins | sample SAMEA3387515__metabat2_high_PE_016 | metagenome-assembled genome bin SAMEA3387515 (sample SAMEA3387515) | Felis catus | biome: Faeces | place: United Kingdom | collected 2012
TCGTTGACGGTGGAAGCCACCTCGGCCACAAACAGCGTATAATCCGCGTACTGGGACGGCTGGTTGTGGTTGGACAGCCAGGTGTGCAGGCTGTGGCCCATCTCATGCGCGATCGTGGAAACGCTGTCCAGTGTGCCCGTAAAGTTGGTGAGGATATAGGGGTTCGAGTCATAGGTGCCGGAAGAATAAGCGCCGCCGCTCTTGCCCTTGTTGGGGAATACGTCGATCCAGCGGTCCGCAAAGGCCCGGCGCACCATGCGGCCATAGTCCGCCCCCAGCGGCGCGACGGCGTCCAGCACCATCTGCTGCGCCTGCTCATAGGTGTAGCGCACCTTCACTTCCGACGCCAGCGGCGCATAGACATCATAGTAGTGCAGCTCGTCGAGACCGAGGATCTTTTTGCGCAGCGCCACATAGCGGTACATGGCGGGCATGTGCCGGTGCACGGCTTCGATCAGGTTGTCATACACTTCCGCGGGGATGTTCTCCCCCGCCATCGACATGGCGCGGGAAGAATCGTAATGGCGGACCGACGCTTCCGCCGTGGCCGCCTTGACGGCCCCCGCATACGCCGAAGCAAACGTGTTGATGTGCTGGCGGTAGCCCTTGTAGAAGCTGGCAAAGGCATTGCGGCGCAGCGTGCGGTCCGGCGACATCTGCAGCATGATATAGTTGGAGCCGGTCACTTCCACCGTTTCCCCGGCGCTGTTCTGCACCGGGTCAAAGACAAGGTCGGCGTCCTGCAGGTTGTCCGCCACTTCCGACGGCGCCCCCAGGGCTTCCCCAAAGGTCGCCAGCAGTTTTTCTTCCGCCGCGCTCAGCGTGTGGGGCTTCTGGCGCAGCAGGTTTTCCAGCGTGAAGCGGTGCGCCGCCAGCCGGGGGTCCTGCGTGAGGGCCCGCAGCGTTTCTTCCGGCAGAGAGAGGATCTCCGGCTCGGCAAAAGAGATGGCTGCCATGGCCTGCACATATTTGACCGTGATGCGGGCATACATCCGCTGCCCGGCCTCGGCGCGGGTATCCTCGCTGCGGCGCAGCGAAGCGTAGCAATACAGGTTGGACAGCGTCCGGCCAAAGGCCGTGGTGGCGTCCAGGTAATCCGCGATGGCCCCGGCGTCCCGCAGCGTACCGGCAAACGCCGTCAGCTTTTCCAACTGGGCGTCCAGCGTCGAAAGTTCCTTTTCCCACGCGGCGTCGTCCTGATACATCGGCGTAAGGTCCCACTGGTACTGCGGGTCCATGGCGCTGCGTTCCTGCAGCACTTCGGTATCCGGCATACAAAAGCCTCCTTTATTTCAGCAGGGTCTTTTCCCATTCGGCCGCCTTGAAGCCGACCAGCACAAAATCCTCCCCGACGATCAGCGGGCGTTTGACCAGCATGCCGTCGCTGGCCAGCAGCGCCAGCTGTTCATCTTCCGTCATCGTGGGAAGTTTTTCCTTGAGCTGCAGGCCGCGGTAGATCTGGCCGCTGGTGTTGAAAAACCGCTTGAGCGGCAACCCGCTGCGGGCTATCCACTGGCGCAGTTCCTCCTGTGTGGGGTTATTCTGTTTGATGTCGCGCGCCTCATAGGCGATCCCGTGGTCGTCCAGCCACTTTTTGGCTTTCTGGCAAGTCGAACAGGGCGGATAAAGCAAAAACAGCATCCGTCACACTTCCTTTCTGAATGTAGTATGGCACGGCCCCGGTATGCGCCAAACGCAAGGGGGCCGGTTTTCGGTCCTTTCGGGCAGAGCGTTTCTGCCGCGATCTTATTTCTTCCGGGGGCTGGCAAACAGTGCCTTCAGTTCTTCCGTCCCCTTGCCGTTTTTATACCAGCGGGCATACCGGTGCCACAGCCGCCCGAAGGTAAACTGGGTCACGAACATCCAGACGGTATAAAACGGGAAGATAAACAGTGCGGGCATCAGCGTCAGGATCGCCAATTTCAGGTCCCCGAACTCAGCGGGCACGGCGGACGCCGGCATAAAGAGCAGCACCGCCAGCTCTAACACCGCAAGCGCCAGGACCGGCCCCAGTTGGCCCAGAACAGCTGGCAGTAGGAGCGGCGCAGCTGACCGTATTGTTCCTTCGTCAGCACTCGCCGGGCAAAGATCATTTTTTCCTGGTTGTCCACCCAGTTGGACAAGGCCCCCAACTGCGATAGTCTGCCCATCTTTCTCCCCCGCTTTCTTTTGTGTTGGGTCTATTATAGCACAACCATATCTGGGCTGTACAGACCGTCCGCCGACGTTTTTGCTTGTGTTCTTCGCCCCTGCGCACTATAATGGCAAAGAGGGGGCTTTGATTGCCCCCTTGCTGAAAACACGATGGTACAGAGGACAGAAACATGAAACGGATCTTTTTTGTAGAGGATGACGCCAGCCTGCGCAAAGGGCTTTCCTTTGCCATGCAGCAGAAAGGTTATGCGCTGACCGTCGCCCAGACCTGTGCGCAAGCCGAAGCCCTGTGGCGGCAGGGACCCTATGACCTGGTGATCCTGGACGTATCGTTACCGGACGGTTCCGGGCTTGATCTGTGCCGCATGATCCGCCGGACTTCCCGTGTTCCCCTGCTGTTTTTGACCGCCGCCGATGAGGAGACCGACATCATCATGGGGCTGGACATCGGCGGGGATGACTATATCACCAAGCCGTTCAAGCTGGCGGTCTTTCTTTCCCGCGTCAATGCGCTGCTGCGCCGCGGCGGCGATTTCAGCCAGCCGGACGCCGCGCTGTGTTCCCACGGGATCGAGGTGGAGCGCCTTGCGCGGACGGTGCGCAAAAACGGCGTTCCCGTGGAACTGACCGCCAGCGAGTACCGCCTGCTGTGCCTGTTTATGGAGAACCCGGGCCTTGTGCTCACGCCGGACCAGATCCTGGGCAAGCTGTGGGACTGCGAGGAGAATTATCTGAACAACAACACGCTGACCGTTTATATCCGCAGGCTGCGCGCCAAGATCGAGGATGAACCTTCGGCCCCGCAGCGCATCGTGACGGTCCGGGGCATGGGATATAAGTGGAACGCGGGAGAGGAGAACGGCCGATGAAGATTTTAGCCGACCCGGGCGCGCGGCGGCTGTTCGGCTGCGTGGCACTGGCTTTCGCCGTGTTTGCGGCGCTGGGGGCAGCTGCGGCGGTGTTCTGCCGCCCGTGGGCCGCCCTCTGCGTCGTGCTGGCGTTCCTGTGCGCAGGGGCCGCGGTGGCCGCCGGGCTGTACCGGTATCTGCGGGCGCAGGACCGTATTCTGGAACAGGCCATCGGCCAGATCCGCGCCTACCGGGGCGGGAACCACGATGCGCGCATCCCCTGCGAGGAGGAAGGCGAACTGTACCGCCTGTTCCACGAGGTCAACGCGCTGGCGGCCACGCTGAACGCCCATGCGGAAAACGAGGGCCGGGCGCGGCAGTTCCTCAAGGACACGCTTTCCGATATTTCTCACCAGCTCAAAACGCCGCTGGCGGCCCTGAACGTCTACAACGGCCTGCTGCTGGAAGAAACGCAGGATACGCCGTCCCTGAACGAGTTTGCCGCGCTTTCGGAACAGGAGCTGGACCGCATCGCCGTGCTGGTGCAGAATTTGCTGAAAGTCACCAAGCTGGACGCCGGCACCGTGACCATGGAGAAAAAGCAGGAATCCGTAGCCGAGATGATGGGCGCATTGCAGCGCCAGTTCGCCTACCGGGCCGCGCAGGAGGACAAGCAGTTCGTATGCACCGGCGACGATGCGCTGGTCCTGCCGTGCGACCGGGTGTGGCTGCTGGAAGCCATCGGGAACCTTGTCAAAAATGCCTTCGACCACACGCAGGCGGGCGATACCGTCCGGGTGGAGTGGCGCGCCTTCGCTTCGATCGTGCAGATCGTTGTGCGCGACAACGGAAGCGGCATCCACCCGGAGGACCTGCCCCACATCTTCAAGCGTTTTTACCGCAGCCGTTTTTCCGGCGACGCCCAGGGGCTTGGGCTGGGGCTGCCGCTGGCAAAGGCCGTTATTGAAGCCCACAACGGCACCATTGAGGTGGACAGCGCCCCCGGCGCGGGCACGGTTTTCACGGTCAATTTCCTGATCCCTACAAAATTGTAGGCTGGCCGTCATCCGGCCGTAAGGTCTGCGTGTTACTCTTTCTTTGCAACAACGAACAGAAAGAGAGGTTCCATCCCATGGATCTGCTGGAAGTCAGAAACATTTCCAAAACCTACGGGCGCGGCGAGACCGCCGTCCACGCCCTCAAGCACGCGAGCTTCACGGTGCCCAAAGGGGAATTTGTCGCGGTCGTGGGCGAGTCAGGTTCCGGCAAAAGTACGCTGCTGAATCTGATCGGCGCGCTGGACACCCCCACGTCCGGCCAGGTATTCATTGACGGGCAGGATATTTTCGCCATGAAAGAGAGCAGTCTGACGGTCTTCCGCCGCCGCAACATCGGCTTTGTTTTTCAGAGTTTCAACCTGATCCCCGAACTTTCGGTCGAGCAGAACATCCTGTTCCCCGTCCTGCTGGACTACCAGAAGCCCGACCGCCGGTATCTGGAAGAACTGCTGACGGTGCTGGGGCTGAAAGAGCGCCGCCGCCATCTGCCCGGACAGCTTTCGGGCGGGCAGCAGCAGCGGGTAGCCATCGGGCGCGCGCTGATCACCCGCCCCTCCCTGATTCTGGCCGACGAACCCACCGGCAACCTGGACACCCGGAACACCAGCGAAGTCATCGCCCTTTTGAAAGAAGCGTCCCGGCTGTATGAGCAGACCATCGTCATGATCACCCACAGCCGCAGCATCGCCCAGGCCGCCGACCGCATTTTGCAGGTGTCCGACGGCGTGGTGACGGATTTCGGGAGGTGCCGGGAATGAAAAGCTACCTGAGCCTGATCCCGATCTATGCCAAGGTACACCGCCGCCAGAACCGCATGACAAGGATCTGTATTGTTCTGGCGGTGTTTCTGGTGACTTCCATCCTTTCGATGGCGGAGATGTGGGCCCAATCCGAATTGACAGCAATGCGCAGAAATCATGGGGATTGGCACATTGCCCTGCAAAATCTGCCGGAAAATGAAATAGAGGAAATCATAAAACGTTCTGATGTCGCCTATTCTTCATGGTACAGCGAGATAAACGAAAATGCGGATCAAGGGTATTATGTGGGCGATAAAAATGTGGTTATCTATGGTGCCGAGGAAGCATACCTTACAGACATTAGGAAGTACCCGGCCGACGGTTCTTATCCACAGACGGAAAGCGAAGTTGCTTTAAGCGCAGAGGCAAAAGAACTTTTTGGTGTCAACATTGGCGATCAGGTCGTTCTCCATTCGCCTGCCGGAGATTTTGCATATACCATTTCTGGATTTTATGAAGATGATATAGAGTTCAATAATATGATCCAGGGATGCTGTGTGTATATAAACCGAACGGCCTTTGATGAAATCAGCAGCAAAAATGAGGCCAACACAGTTTCGCAGTTTTATATCCGTTTTTCCAAAGAGACCGGATTGAAGGAGAGAATCGCTGATCTGAAAGAGCAGTATCATCTTGCGGATGAAAATGTTCGTGAGAATACAGCGGTTCTGGGCCTTCTAGGGGCCAGCAGCAGCGAGACCTTTAATGGGCTGTATCCGCTCGCAGCCGTTTGTATAGCCATCATACTGGCGGCAGGCGTGTTGATGATCTCAGGCTGCATGAACAGCAATGTGGCGCAGCGGACAAGTTTTTTTGGTATGCTGCGTTGTATAGGCGCAAGCAAACAGCAGATCGTAAATTATGTCAGGCTTGAGGCGCTGAACTGGTGCAAGTCAGCGATCCCGATCGGGTGTGCGCTCGGTACGGTGATGTGCTGGATATGCTGCGCGATCCTGCGATTCTTTGTAAAAGGAGAATGGGCGGATATGCCGCTTTTTGCAGTGAGTCCGGCGGGCATCCTCTGCGGAGCATTGGTAGGTATCATTACGGTTTTAATTGCTGCGAATTCCCCCGCGAAACAGGCGGCAAAGGTTTCTCCGGCAGCGGCAGTAACCGGAAATACAGAGGAAGCCCAAAAAATCGTCCATGCAGCCAATACAAAACTTTTCAGGATGGAAACATCTCTTGGAATCAGCCATGCAACAAGAAGGAAGAAAAACCTGTTCCTGATGACAGGTTCCTTTGCCCTTACGATCATATTGTTCTTGACATTTTCTGCCTGCCTTGATGTGGTCAATAAGCTGCTTCCATCCGTAGTAAGCGAATTCACGCCAGATATTACGATTGCAAGTGAAAATGACACGAATTCCATAGACAGGGACCTTTTGAACGCGATTGAACAGGTAGAAGGTGTGGACTGGGCTTTTGGCTTTGGGTTATATGCAGCATATCCCGCGGAAGTAAACGGCAACGAGACGACCATTGATCTGTTCTCCCATGATGAGCAGCTGCTCGATAAGTTCAAAAATTCGGTAGTAAGCGGCGATATAGAGAAGGTGTATGGAGACGGAAACTATGCGATGGCGGTATATAATCAAAGCAATCGCCTGAGTGTGGGAGATAAAGTCAAAATCGGAGATCAAGAGGTTGAGATCGCTTGCGTCACATCGGAAGGCATTGGAAGTGTCAGCGATGCAGCAACCGTGGTATGTTCTGAAGAAACATTTACCCGCCTGACAGGAGACAACGGATTTGTTACGTTGGGGGTCGTACTGCAAAAAGATGCGCCCGAAGCAGCCGTAAGGGAAATCTATGATTTGGCAGCGGGAAATGTTGTGTCAGATAACCGGGAATCCAACAGCGAAACCAATGGCTCTTATTGGGTATTCCGCATTGCCGCATACGGTTTTCTGGCGATTATTTCCTTAATAACCGTGTTGAATATTATGAACAGCATTTCCATGAGCGTATCCGCAAGGATCAAGCAATATGGGGTAATGCGTGCTGTGGGAATGGGCAGTCAACAGGTCACAAAGATGATAACCGCGGAAGCGGCCACCTACGCCGTTTGTGGAACCGTTACCGGAATTGCATTGGGGCTGTTATTCCATTATTGGATTTATATTAAAGTGATCATAACGCATTTTGGCGGTGGCTGGAACATCCCATTTGGCACGATCGGAATCATAATTTTGCTGGTCGTGTTTTCCTGTATCGCCGCAGTCCATGGTCCTGCCAAACGTATGCGGAACATGGCGATCACCGATACCATCAACGAATTGTAACGGCGCGGACGCCGTAACACGCAAGCACGCCCCTTCCCGGCGGAAATGCCCGGGAGGGGGCGTGTTTTGGTTTAAGATTTTTGCATGAGGTTACCCTTGGCAGGGGCAGATCACTCGGCGTCTTTTCTGGGCGGTCTTACCACTCTGCGGCTGCTCTGCCAGTCCCTTGCCCAAAAGATGCGGATGCTGACGACGGTGGACGCGGTGCCCACCAGCCTGAAACAGCGCGCGCTGAACTATATGAAATACCGGTGCAGCCAGAATGAACTGCACGGGGTGCAGCAGGCCGCGTTCCGGCTGAATTGCAGCGCCCGCCAGTTGCAGCGGCTTCTCAACCAGTACGAAGCGGAAGGGGTCGTGACCAAAACGAGAAAAGGCGCTTATAAGCTCACCGCCCGCGCATGGGAACCGTCCGCTTCTATTCCGGCAAAAGGCAGAGCGCCGCAACCGGAAGATACATACTGAGGAGCGTCAGGCGCTGCCACAGCCCTTCCAGCGCGACCGCCGTTGCCTGATACCGGGGCTTGTCGGCCATGATGAACAGCGTGAAAAAGACGAGCGCCAACACAAAACAGACCAGCGAAAAGACCCCCAGCGCCCCGTTGGATGCCTTGAAAAAATACAGCCCGGCCAACAGCGGGGCGAAGGTCAGCAGCAAAAAGCCGATGACTGAACCATAGCCGTGGATTTTGGCGGCAAGCGTTTCCAGCGTTTTGCCCTCCCCCACCGGGAAGATGCCGGACAGGATGCACCCGCCCACGGCATAGGCGGCCAGAACAAAAAGCAGCGCGGCGCCGATGGCGGGCGACGCTTTGGCGACGAGGGCATACAGGCGCGGGGCGCTGCACAGGATGGCCGCGCCCAACGCGACAAGCCAGAGATCATAGAGGATATGCAGCGGGGCTTTGGGATTTCCCAAAACGCTCATGACCTGGGTCAGATGGCTGTAGCCCCTGTAGGGAATCGCAAACAGAAACGGCAGAAGCAGGTCCAACGCCAGAAAAACCGGCAGCAGGCACGGGAACCAGTGTTTGAACATAAAGCACCTCGCTCTTTCGTTACCCTTTCAAAAAATGAAAGTCGCAGCAGGCCGCGCCGCCGCTTAAAGTCCCGGAGCGCGCAAACCGTATTTTGGGCAGCAATCCGGCAAATGTGATCTCGTCGTTTTCGCAAAACACGCGGCACAGTTCCGGGCAGCCATGCGACCGGGTCAGTTCCCAATACAAACAGCGGTGCAGGTTGAAGTGGATCTCCCTGCCATTGCATTTGACCCATTCCGTTGTCCAGCCGGCGTCCGGGAAATGGGCGGCCATGTGCCGTTTGGCGCCCAGCCGGTACACGGTGTATGCGCACGGCAGCGCCGCCAGTTTCTTCATGGCGTCCTTTTGGGCGTTGGCGGCCTGCCGCGTTTCCTCCCGCACATACGCCAATGCGTCCTCCGGGGGCAGGCCCTCTTCCCGGAGGACCTTATAATAGGCCATCACGGGAAACAGCCGTTCTTCTAAATGTGCCCGCACCGCCGCGCTGCCGCGGTCCGGGGTCTGTTCCACAAGTTCCTGATAACATTGTTCCGTCCGGGCGTAGATCTGCGCGCCGCGCGGGCTGCCAAACCGCCGCAGGCAGTCTTGTCCCAAAAAAGGGAGCATCGTTTCATTCAGCTTCATGATCGGCGTCCCCCTTGAAATGCCCCAGACCCTTCAAGATCCTGACGGCTACTTCCTGCATCACATCGGCCTTTACCACGGCGATGCCCTGTTCCTCATCGCCCAGAACGAGCAGCGTGTCCCCCGGGTTGATGCCGAAAATATCCCGCGCTTCTTTGGGGATGACGATCTGCCCGCGCTCCCCTACTTTGACTGTTCCGAAAATATGTTTTCCTTTGGGCATGGACATGGTGTTTACCTCCCGATTCATACTTTTCATATTTACATGAAAAGTATATACCCGCAAGCGGGCGCTGTCAAGCGGCGGGACCATTTGCAGGGCACAAAAGAAGCACGCCCCCACCGGCCGGGATCGGCCGGGAGCAGGGCGTGCAAGTGCTGTGCGCTTTTCTTTTGTCGGCTGCGGGGGCATCCGCAAGGGCAGGCACCGCGCGTTTTTTATTCCGGCCGCGCTTCACTGGTGGGCGCAACGGTGCTGACCAGCTTTGTACGGGACCACCGCTCATAGAAAAGGGGCTTGTGCAGGGCCATCTGCACCCCGGTGAAAAACAGCCAGAACAGATACCCGCCGATCAGCAGGCCGTTCAGGACGATCGCCGCCAGACCGTTCAGCCGGAACGCATCCAGCGCCGCAAACAGCACGCGGTTGGTGATATAGGGCGCCCCCACAAGCCCCGCCAGCAGCAGCGCGCAGCGCAGGAGATACTGGTACCAGTGCGCGGCGCCGCCGTTCCTGCCGACGATGCGGGTGCGGGTCAGGCGCTTGCCGGGGGTCTGACCGTGCAGCAGGATGGGCAGCAACCCGAAATAGGCAAGAAGCAGCGCGGGCGTGGAGCGGACCGAGAGCGTGACGCCGAACGAGGACGTGACCCCCGCCAGGACCCCCGATGCAAAGACCAGGCAGACCATATCGGCCAGGAACGCAAAAACGCGCCGCGTAAAGGACACCGAAGCCCCGCGCCGGAAGCTGACGGTATCCAGTTCCTGCCGGGTGGGCAGCAGGCGGCCCACCGGCCCCGCCAGGGCAAAGCCGAACATACTGCCCGCGGTGTTGACGATCAGGTCGTCCACATCGAACAGGCGGTAGCTGCCCGGATAGACGAAATACAGGCCGCTGAACTGGGTCAGCTCAAAAAACAGCGAGAGCAGAAAGGACAGACGCAGCGTTTTGCGCCAGTTGTAACAGAAGTAATACCGCAGATAAAGGCCGAACGGCAGCGTCATGAAAAAATTGAACAGCGTGGTCCAAAAGGCGCTGCCGGTGAGCACCGCCAACAGGGCGGGTCGGCCCGGCTGTTCCTGCACCTGACGGATGATATCGGCCACAAAGCGGAACGGCACCCACTGCGCTTTGTGCCCGTGCAGCGCGGCGGCCTTTTCCGGCGTGGGCAGCGGCAGGATGACCAGGCAGTAGACGCAGAGCAGGTACAGGATAAAGCTGTAGACGATCAGCACGCGCAGGCTGAGGACGGACCCGTATTTATGGTAATTCCACGCGACATACGGCAGCGTGAACAGCACGACGATCACCGGGTAAATGACCGCCGCCTGACGCAGGGCTTCCAGATATTGGCTCATGGGTTCTCCTTTTTGATTGGGTTCATGGGGGCGCGGTTCACGAAAACGCGGGCTGCACCGGCAGCGACAGGGTGACGCGCAGACCGTGCGGTTCATTGCCTGCAAAAGCGACCGTGCCCCGGTGCGCTTTCACGATCTGGACGACCAGCTTTAACCCCAGACCGTGCTCGGTCTTTTCGTCGCCGTCCCGGGTGCTGCCGATGGGCTTGCCCTCCTGCAGCGCCTTCATGAGCGCGGGCGGCATGCCCACGCCGTCGTCCGTGACCGTACACAGGCAGCGGCCGTTTTCCTGCCCGACGCACAGTTCGATCCGGCACCCCTGCGGGTTGTGGGTGATGCTGTTGCGGATCAGGTTTTCCAGCATGCGCAGCAGCAGCCCGCTGTCCCCCAGCAGGTGGATGGCCTGGCCCGGCCGCTGCTCGGTAAAGGTCAGCTCATATCGGCTGTCCAGCCCGGTGTTCAAAATGTCGCTGACGGCCCGGCGGTTCAGTTCCACCCAGTCCACATCATGGAAGCGAACGGGCCGCAGCGCATATTCCAGCTTGGTGGTCAGGTTCAAATCGTCGATCAGCCGCTTCATCTTTTCGCTTTCCCGGCGGATGATGGCCGCCTGCGTTCTGGCTTCCTGCGGCAGGGCCGGGTCCTCCTCCAGTTCGCTGGCGTAGCCCAGCACCATCGAAAGCGGCGTGCGGATGTCATGGGAAACGCCGCGTATCCATTCGGCCCGCGTGTTGTCCTTCCGGCGCATATAATCCGCCGCGCGGTTCAGCCCGGCGTTGATCTCGGCCAGTTCACCCTGCTCGTCCAGGTGCCGGGGCTTGCCGTGGCTCAAGTCCTGGATGCCCTGCAGGATGGGGGTCATGGCTTTTTCCACTTTGCGCGTGCTGCGCAATACCAGAAAGACCGCCAGCAGCACGTCGATCAAAAAGGCCACCGCCGCGCCGCCGATCAGCACATGGGTATACGGCGATTCCAGAGCGAAATAGAACTTTACCAGCGATCCGTTCGGGAAGCCCACCACCATCAGGCAGCCGTCGTCCCGCGCCCACACCTTGACGGGGTAATCGTCCAGATACCAGCGGCTGAACGACGCCACCTCGGCGCTGGTATAGGCGCGCGGAAGTTCCGGCGGCAGATCCTGCTGCCAGACCACTTCCCCCTCCTCGTTGAGCAGCATCGCCCAGGCGGACCGCTGGCGCAGCATATCCAGGGCGGTATCGTCGGCTGCCCAGCCTGCGCCCTGGCGCACGACATGGTCCGAAAACGTGCTGATGGAGAAATACGACTGGGAAGCGCCTATCGTGCTTCCTATCACAAGGATCGCAAAGAACATCACGACATTGACCCACAGGAACAGGAGCATGATGCTGGCGGTGGAGAAAATATACCGCCGGAAAAAACGCTTCACCGCGTTCATCGTGGCACCTCCCGCAGGTTCAGGCGGTAGCCGAGGCCCTTGACCGTGACCAGCGACACCGGGCGGGACGGGTTGACTTCGATCTTTTCCCGCAGGTGGCGGATATGGGTGGAAAGCGTGCTTTCGTACCCCTGCCAGAACTCCCCGCAGATGGTCTCGCACAAAATCCCCGTTGTGACGATGCGCCCCGCGTTCTGGTACAGCTTTTCAAAAAGCTGCATTTCCTTGGCGGTCAGCGTCAGCTTTTCGCCGTTTTTCCACACCTGTGCGTTGGCCAGGTCCACGGTGGCCCCGGCCAGTTCGACCCGCTCTTTCCTTTCCGGGTAGGCGCGGGCCAGGATCGCACCGGCCCGCAGCAGCAGTTCTCTGGGCAGAAAAGGCTTGGCCAGGTAATCGTCCGCGCCGATCTCCAGCCCTTCGATGCGGTCCTCGGCTTCGCCGCGGGCCGTAAGCATCAGCACCGGCACACGGCTCGTGCGGCGGATCTCTTTCAGGACCGCGAACCCGTCCATGCCCGGCATCATCACGTCCAGCACGATCAGGTCCGGCTGTTCCTCCCGCCAGATCTGCAATGCCTGCGCCCCGCCGGACGCGGTCAGCAGGTCCGTGTAGCCTGCCCGCCGGAAGATCGAGCACAGCATTTCCAATAAGTCACGGTCGTCATCGACCAGAAGTATCTTGTGGTCCGTCATAGCTAAAAATCCTTTCGCCGCCTGTTTCTGACCTTATTATACCGCACGCGGGCGGCCGCTGGCTATTCCGCGGCCCAAATCTCAGAGATAATTTAAGGTTGGCTCAGCGTTATCTCAAGGTTTGCATGGTATGCTGGAACCATCACGAACAAGGAGGTATTCGCTCATGAGCGATTATGTGATCGAAACACTCGGCCTTACCAAAAAATACGGGGAACAGCGCAGCGTATCCGGCGTGTCCATCCATGTGCGCAAGGGGCGCATCTACGGCCTGCTGGGCCGCAACGGCGCCGGCAAGACCACCACCATGCGGATGCTGCTGGGGCTTACGGCCCCTTCCGCCGGGCAGGTGAAAATTTTCGGCCAGCCGCTGCACGGCAACGAGAAAAAGATCCTGCCCCGCATCGGTTCGCTGATCGAGTCGCCCGGCTTTTACCCGAACCTGACGGGGACGGAGAACCTGCAAATTTTTGCCGAACTCCGGGGGCTGAAAGGCACCCGACCCATCAAGAACGCGCTGGAAGTCGTCAACCTGCCGTACCGGGACAAAAAGCTGTTTTCGCAGTATTCGCTGGGCATGAAGCAGCGGTTGGCCATCGCGCTGGCCGTCATGCACAACCCGGAACTGCTGATCCTGGACGAACCGATCAACGGCCTTGACCCCATCGGCATCGCGGAGGTGCGCGACTTCATCCGGGAACTGTGCAACGCCACGGGCAAGACCATCCTGATCTCCAGCCACATTCTGTCGGAAATCTCGCTGCTGGCGGACGATATCGGCATCATCGACCACGGCGTTCTGCTGGAAGAAGAAAGCCTGGAAGAACTGGAAGCCAAAAACGGGAAGTATTTCCGCTTTACCGTTTCCAACGCTTCGGTGGCCGCCCGGCTGCTGTATGAACGGCTGGGGATGCGCGCTGTCTCGGTGGACAGCGCGAACGTCCTGACGGTGCGCGACCTGCGGCTGGACACGGCCGAAGCCCTGCGGCTGTTCCTCGGCGCGGGGCTGACCGTATCGGACGCGCACCTCTATGAGGATACGCTGGAAGACTACTTCAAACAGGTCACAGGGGGTGAGGGCATTGCTTAAACTCCTGCACTGTGAATTTATCAAGCTCAAACGCAAGCCGCTGTTTTTCGCGGCAGTGGGGCTTTCGGCGCTGATCCCGCTGGCCTGCGCGCTGCTTCTGCCCGATATGCGGGACTTTTCCAGCAGCGCGGAGGCGGTGGAACGCATGATGGCCTCGCTGTTCCAGCTCAGTTCCTACCTGCTGCTTATGCCCGCGCTGGTGGTGCTGGCTTCCAACCTGCTGTTTGAGGAACAGGACAACGATACCCTGAAAAATCTGACGACCATCCCGGTGAGCAAACCGGCGCTGGTGATGGCAAAAATGACGCTGCTGTTCCTGTTCGCCGTCGCGTTCACGGCGGTGGGCGGCCTGACCAACCTGTTCATCGTGCTGGCGCAGGGGTGGGAGCCGGTCGGGTTCTGGAAGCTGTTTGGCGTAGGGGTCGGCCAGGGCATCATGATGTGGGCCGGGGCGCTGCCCTGCATCCTGCTGGTGGTCGTGCTGAACCGCAGTTACATCATCTCGGTCATCATCACCTTTTTCTACACGATCGTCAACTATATCCTGGGCATGAGCGACGTTTTGATCATGCAGCCGTTCGGGCTGAACCCCGGCACACTGCTGCCCGGCGCCCTCACGTTCCGGTGGTACTATCAGTATTTCGATACCGCGAACGCCAGCGCCGAAACGGCCGAACTGCTGGAACGGATCAGCCCCTATTTTGTGACGACGTCCCAGGCGTTTCTGGTCGCGGCGCTGGAAGCCGCCCTGTTTCTGACCCTGATCGCGCTGGTCTACAAGCGCCAGAACAGTTAAGGAGGTGTGGATCATGTGGAACATTCTGAAAGGCGAATGGCGCAAGCTGCGGCGCTGCCAGATCTTGCTGGTCGGCATCGTGGCGATGGCGCTGTGCCCCCTCGTACAGTACGGGAGCAATCTGATCGTAAACCCGGAGATGCGCAACGAAAGTTACAGTTTTATCGACCTGTTCCCCAATGTGATCTGGGGCAACACGCAGATGTTTCTGCCGCTTTCCCTTGTCATGATCGGCGGGTGGCTGATCGACCGGGAAAATACGAACGATACCATGAAAAACCTGCTGACCGTCCCGGTGCCCTATCCCCTGCTGCTGGGCGCAAAACTCTTCATCTGCATGGTGCTGGCGCTTCTGTTCGGCATCTACAGCGTGGCGGTAACGGTCCTGCTCGGCACCCTGGCGGGGCTGGATGGGCTTTCCGCCGCACTCCTGCTGGGGCAGGGCGCGCAGGTCGTAGCAGCGGCCTTCACCACCGGTCTGGTCTGTATGCCGCTGATCCTGATTTTTGGCCAGATACGGGGCGCGTATCTCGGCGGTTCGCTGCTGGCGTTCTTTTTCGGGTATTCCATCATGTTCTTCAAGAGCGGGGTCCTGCTTTCCGCCTATCCGTTCTCTGCGGCGCTCAACCTTGTCGGGTTCGATATGCAGGCGTACAGCGGCGCCACGGAAGCGCCCAACATTTTGCTGTCCCTGGCGGGCATGGCGGCGGTCGTCGCCGCGACCCTCGTGATTTTGCTGTGTTCCCACCCCGGCGCCCAAGCGGAAAACGCCCGGAAAAAGAAGAAGAAAAAAGGCCGCGGACGGCGGCGTGCTTGAGGGGGGCATCCATGGCAAAAAATACTTTTCTGAAAAAAACGCTCACCCTGCTGGGCATGGTCCTGTGCGCCGCCGGGCTGACGGGCTGTTCGGCGGCTTTGCAGTCCGCCGCGGACGGGAAGGATGCGTTGCTGAACGGATTGGCCGATGGAATCGACGCCGTGCTGAACGACCTGGCGGACGAGACCGACGAGGCGCTCAGTTCCCTGGCGGACGTGGACAACGGCCAAGTGAAAGACAGCGTTCTGGGCGCTTATCAAACGCTCGTGGACGGGGCCGGCGCCGCCGTCCTGACGCCGGAAAGCCAACTGAAAGGGCAACAGGCAAAGGGCGGCGATGATTACACCGGGTCGTACAGGGCGGATTATCAGGACTTTACGGGGACGGAGTTCCTGTTTGGCGGCACCACCGTGGAACGGGAAGCGGGCGGCACGGTCGAACTCACCTGTTCCCTTGATTTGGAAAGCGGCGAGGCGGCGGTCTTTCTGCTCTCCGGCGCGGAGGACCCGGCCGTGCTGCTCTCCGGCAGCGGCAGCTATGCCGGTTCGGTGACAGTGGACGGCGCAAGCACCTATATTGGCGTATGGGGCGACCACGCCGCGGGGACGGTGTCCGTTGAAGCAAAGTGAACGGGCCTGCGCCTGCGTGGGGGGCGGTGGAACGCGCTGCCGTGTTTGCGGTGCTTTCCAGCAGTCTCCCCTGCCCGCGGCAGGGCTGCGGCGGTGAGAGGAATCGTTTGCCGCAATAGAGGGAGTTTGTGATTTGGTAATAAAGTAAAGCAAACTGACGGTTTTGCCGCGCAAGGCGGCAGAAAAGCAAAGCGGTGGTTTGTTTACCGGCACCCGGTGGGGGTTCTCCCCTGCCGGGCGCTTTCTGTTTTTGCAGCGTGCGGCGGGCGCTGTGGGGCGCGGGGCGCGCGCATGGGAAAGCAGATAAGCGAACGCTTTTTGCGGGGCGTTCCTTTGTGCCGATATTTTTTCCATGAGGGCTTGATTTCCATTTCTTATGGCGTTAAGATTGCCAGCAAGAAGCGGGGCGTGGCGGCGCAGGCTTGGCCGGGCGGGCGTGCCTCTTCCCTGCCCCAAACATACCCGCAGAGACGGCGTTCCCCAAAGACGCCCGGACAGAAAGGAGCAAAAAATGATAGACCGCTTGGAGTTTCACCGCTATGTTGCCGATACCCAGCCCAACATCTGCCAGATCACCGTGATCCAAAACGGCCGGACGGTGATCCAGGATCTGTGGAACGGCTACCGGGCCGAAGATACCGTCCATACCATGTCGGTCACCAAAAGCGTTGTTTCGCTTCTGGTGGGCATCGCCATCGACCAGGGGCTGATCGGCGGCGTAGATGACTATGTGTTGGACTATTTCCCCGACTACAGGATCAGGCGGGGCGAAAAAACGATCCAAAACGTCACGCTGAAAAATCTTCTGACGATGACGGCCCCCTATAAGTACCGTTCCGAGCCGTGGACCCGAGTATGCACGCAGGAGGATTGGACGCTGGCCGCGCTGGATCTTCTGGGCGGCAGACGCGGCCTGACGGGAGATTTTCGGTATTCCACGTTGGGCATCCACATCCTAACCGGCATCCTGGCAGCGGCCAGCGGCATGACAACGGTGGATTTTGCGAACCGCTATCTGTTTGCACCGCTAGGGATCGCCCCGCGCGAACTGTATGTTGCGCCCGACGCCGAAGCGCACAAGGCATTCACCATCGGGAAAAAGCCTAAGGGAAGGATCTGGTTTTCTGATGAGAAGGGCGTCGGCGCCGCGGGGTATGGCCTTTGCCTCTCTGCCGGGGAAATGGCAAAAATCGGCTTGCTGTGTTTGGGAAAGGGCGTTTTTGACGGCAGGCGCATCGTTCCTGAAAAGTGGCTGGAAGAAAGCACGAAACCCCGCCTGTGCTGCGGCGACAGGTTCCAGAATATGAAGTACGGCTACCTGTGGTGGATTCTGGATGAAGCTGCCGGAAGTTATGCGGCCATCGGCAACAGCGGGAATGTGATCTATATTGCGCCTGAAAAGGCGCTGGTAGCGGCGGTTTCCGGTTACTTTAAGCCCACAGTGTTTGACAGGATAGATTTTATCAAAAGGCAGATAGAAGAAAAACTTGATGATGAAGAAAAGTGAAAGTAAGTGTTTAATATCAATGATCTGCTGATTGATAAATTGAGAATCTAATAAATATAACGGTTTAGCATGTACGACTTTGCTGATTTCTTCATGTCCAACTGGAAAATCCGAGGATTACTTGAAAAGTTTTCGGACTTTCAATCTTTCCAAATCATAGAATAACAGGTGCAGAATAAAAATCAGGAGTACTAATAAGTTTAGAATTATAGAAGTCTTATGTCACTACAATTCTTCACGCTTATTTTGGTCGTATTTTTAGAAATCATGATACTAAGTTGCCTTATAATATTCGATGCTCCTGTAATCTGTAAATATCTTAAATAAATTCAAATAAATCAAAAACACCGCCGCAAGATTATCTAAAGATCATCTGCGGCGGTGTTCTGGCGTCCCAGAGAGGATTTGAACCTCCGGCCCCGCGCTTAGGAGGCGCGTGCTCTATCCAGCTGAGCTACTGAGACATACTATTTAAAGAGTGAATCAATTATATAGGAAATATTAAAGAAACGTATAGAACTATTATTCTCTCCTGTTCGATTTGCATGAACGATCACGTAAAACCATAGTTCTCTGAAAAATGATCTGGTATTTATGTTAAGTGCAAAACGTCAGGAGATTTTCTGCCAGTTCCAACTGTACTATAAGTATTGAAGAAGACAACGCAGATATTATAGCGGATTCCCCGCCAAATTGCAAGCACAGGTACTGTTTCTACCTATTAAACCAATTTTTGAAAGATCGCAGATCGGATACTGGCTGCAAAATGCCTCTGTTTGTGTGTTTGTACAGGCGAAAAACAACTTCCTTGAAAAAAGTTTGCCGCAGGATCGTCTTTATTAAGAAATTTTGATTTTTTTTGAAAAAACACTTGCATTTTGCTTTTTGGTTTGCTATAATAATCGAGCACCAGGCAGCTGGGGCACACAAATGAATAAGGGAGCTTTCCCGAGTGGCCAATGGGGACAGACTGTAAATCTGCTGCTTAATGCTTCGGTGGTTCGAATCCACCAGCTCCCACCAAAAAACGACAAGTTTCGGCTTGTCGTTTTTCTTTTTCTCAACTTTCCTAATTGCGGCAAGCGCAAGAAATATTCCTTGTTCGGGTCGAAGCAATCTATTATACGGTGCAGAGGGCGGTTTGCCGAAAAAATACAGGCATTTTCTCCCCTGTTATTGACAGAATGCAGAATTTTGTAAAAAGATAAAGTTTCCATATTGACAATATTTGCACCTTGGTTTAGAATTTGTTTGTTCCCGAACATTTTTGGGGTATGGGAAAGTCAAAGTACTTTACAGATTCGGGAGGGAGGAAGCTTTCAAAATGGAAAAGGACTGTGGGATGTGGATCCACATCCTATCCCACAAGCTCAAAAAACGTATGAATGCCAACATGCAGAGCCTGGGCTTTACCGGCGGACAAAGCCGCATCATGCATTACATTCTGGTGAAATGCGCCGAGGGACCGGTTTTTCAGCGTGACGTAGAAAAGGCATTCGGGATGAGCCGTTCGACCGCCACCGGCATTTTGCAACTGATGGAGAAGAACGGCTTGATCGTGCGTGAAAGCGTCGCCAGCGACGCAAGGTTGAAAAGCCTGATCCCCACGGAACGGGCCGCCCACCTTGACGCACAGATCAGTGAGTCGCTCCGCCAAGGCGAACAGCGACTGACGAAAGGGCTGTCCAGCGAGCAGCTTGCGCAGTTTTTGGAAACGGCCGCGCATATGGCTGCCAACTTGGACGAATAGCCTGCAACCCCACAGGTTTCCATTAAAATATGATACATCCCGCGTGGGCACACAGGATGTATCCGATTGGGAGGAATGTCGCATATGATAAAAACCCTCGCCCGCAGCATTCGGGAATACAAAAAGCCGGCGATCCTGACCCCGCTTCTGGTCGTCGTCGAAGTCATTCTTGAATGCTTGATCCCCTTCACCATCGCCAAGCTGGTGAACCAGATGCAGGCCGGCTGCGGCATGGACGTCATCGTGAATTACGGCGTCCAGCTGCTCATCATGGCCATCCTTTCGCTGATCTTCGGCGTTGCGGCCGGCAATACCTGTGCCACCGCATCCACCGGCTTTGCGAAGAACCTGCGCCATGATATGTTCTACCGCATCCAGGATTATTCTTTTGAAAACATCGACAAGTTCTCGGTTTCCAGCCTGGTCACCCGTATGACCACCGACATCGTGAACGTGCAGATGTCCTTCATGATGATCATCCGCATTGCCATCCGCGGCCCGCTCATGCTGATCTTCTCCTTCATCATGGGCTTTGCCATGGGCGGCCGTCTGGCCATGATCTTCCTGGTCACCATTCCCCTGCTGGGCGTCGGCCTGGCGCTGGTGATCCGCGCCGCCATGCCGATCTTCCGCCGCGTGTTCCGCAAGTACGATGCGCTGAATGACTCGGTGCAGGAGAACGTGCAGGCCATGCGCGTGGTCAAGAGCTACGTGCGTGAGGACTACGAAAAGAAGAAGTTCGCCACTGCCGCCGAGGATGTCTGCAAGGACTTCACCAAGGCGGAGCGCATCATGGCTCTGAACAACCCGATGATGCAGTTCTGCGTGTACGCCGGCATGGTCTTTGTTCTGTCCTTCGGCTCCTACGCAGTCATCACCAGCCGCGGCACCGAGATCGCCGTCGGCCAGATGTCCGCCATCCTGACCTACAGCTTCCAGATCCTGATGAGCCTGATGATGCTCTCGATGGTCTTTGTTATGATCTCCATGTCGATGGAATCCGCCGAACGTATCGTCGAAGTCCTGACGGAAGAGAGCAACCTGACCAGCCCTGAGAACGCCATCACCGAAGTCAAGGACGGCTCCATCGACTTCAACAACGTCAGCTTCAAGTATTCCAAAAAGGCCAAGCGCATGGCGCTGTCCGATGTGGACCTGCACATCAAGTCCGGCGAGCTGATCGGTATTCTGGGCGGCACGGGTTCTTCCAAATCCACGCTGATCCAGTTGATCCCCCGCCTGTATGACGTGACCGAAGGCAGCGTCAAGGTCGGTGGTGTGGATGTGCGCAAGTACGACCTGGAAACGCTGCGCAACAACGTGGCTGTCGTTCTGCAGAAGAACGTCCTGTTCTCCGGCACGATCAAGGACAACCTGCGCTGGGGCAATGCAAACGCCACCGACGAAGAAATGCTGGAAGCCTGCAAACTGGCGCAGGCCGACGAATTCATCCAGCAGTTCCCCGACAAGTATGATACCTGGATCGAACAGGGCGGCTCCAATGTTTCCGGCGGCCAGAAGCAGCGTCTGTGCATTGCCCGCGCGCTGATGAAAAAGCCCAAGGTCCTGATCCTGGACGACTCGACCAGCGCCGTGGACACCAAGACCGACGCGCTGATCCGCCAGGGCTTCCGTGAGTTCATCCCCGAAACCACCAAGATCATCATTGCGCAGCGCGTTGCCTCCGTGCAGGACGCCGACCGCATCATCGTGATGGACGGCGGCCGCATCAACGCGATCGGCACGCATGAAGAGCTGCTCAAGACCTGCGAGATCTACCGCGAGGTCTATACTTCCCAGAATAAGGTAGGTGATCAAGATGGCAAATAAAAACAAAAAGGCGGCCCCGGCCACTACGGCCCGCGGTCAGCGCGCCCCCAAAGGCGTCCTGCGCCGTTTGCTGCGCACGCTGTTTGAGTTCTACCCCGTGCTGCTGCCTGTCACCATGGTGTGCATCCTGATCAACGCCGTTGTCAGCGCCGCCCCCTCCATCTTCCTGCAGAACGTCATCCAGATCGTGGACGACAGCTACAAGAGCGGCGACTGGAGCGCGGTTTCCGGCAAGATCCTGACGTTCGTCGGCATCCTGGTGGCGATGTACATCGTCAGCCTGATCGCGGGTGTGTTCTACACCCAGATGATGGCGATCATCACCCAGGGCTCCCTGAAGAAACTGCGCCAGAAGATGTTCAACCACATGCAGGATCTTCCCATCAAGTACTTTGACACCAACGGCCATGGCGACATCATGAGCTACTACACCAACGACGTGGACACCCTGCGTCAGTTGATCAGCCAGAGCCTGCCGCAGATGACGATCTCCGGCGTGACGCTGCTTGCCGTTTTCTGCATCATGATGTACTACAGCGTCATTCTGGCGCTGATCGTGGTGGTGGGCGTTATCTGCATGGTCTTTGCGGCCCGCGCCATCACCGCCCGCTCCTCCAAGTACTTCCTGCGTCAGCAGGTCACCATTGCCCACGCCGAGGCGTTCATGGAAGAAATGATGACCGGTCAGAAAGTCATCAAGGTCTTCTGCCATGAGGAAGGCGCCAAGGCCGACTTCGACAAGGTGAACGAGGAAATTTTCTACAACGCCCGCAACGGTAACCGTTTTGCCAACATCCTGATGCCCCTGCTGGCCAACGTGGGCAACGTCATGTACGTTGTGGTCGCGCTGATCGGCGGCGCGCTGCTGCTGACCGACGTGCAGAACATCAGCATTTCGGGCATGGCGTTCAGCATTAGCATTGTAGTCCCCTTCCTGAACATGACCAAGCAGTTTGCCGGCGCGATCGGCCAGGTTTCCAACCAGATCAACATGGTCATCATGGGCCTTGCCGGTGCGCACCGTATCTTCGCCCTGCTGGACGAGGAGCCGGAAGAGGACGACGGCTATGTGACCCTGGTCAACGCCAAGGAGAACGCCGACGGCAGCCTGGAGGAGTGCAGCGAGCGCACCAACGTCTGGGCCTGGAAGCACCCCCATCACGACGGCACCATCACCTACACCCGCTTGCGCGGCGATGTGCGGTTCTATGACGTCAACTTCGGCTACACGCCGGCTAAGACCGTACTGCACAATATTTCGCTGTACGCCAAACCGGCGCAGAAGGTTGCTTTCGTTGGTTCCACCGGCGCCGGCAAGACGACGATCACCAACCTGATCAACCGTTTCTACGATATCAACGACGGTAAGATCCGTTACGACGGCATCAACATCAACAAGATCAAGAAGGCGGACCTGCGCCACAGCCTTGGCATCGTGCTGCAGGATACCAACCTCTTTACCGGCACCGTGATGGAGAACATCCGTTACGGCAACCTGGATGCCTGCGACGAGGAATGCATCGCCGCCGCACGGCTGGCCGGTGCGGATGACTTCATCCGCCGCCTGCCGGACGGCTACAACACGATGCTGACCGGCAACGGCGCCAACCTGAGTCAGGGTCAGCGCCAGTTGCTGGCGATTGCCCGCGCGGCGGTGGCCGATCCCCCGGTCATGATCATGGACGAGGCGACGAGTTCCATCGACACCCGCACCGAGGCTATCGTGCAGCGCGGCATGGACGCGCTGATGACCGGCCGCACGGTGTTCGTCATTGCGCACCGTCTGTCCACCGTTCAGAACGCCAATGCGATCATGGTTCTGGATCACGGCCGCATCATCGAACGTGGTACCCACGACGACCTGATCAAGTTGAAAGGTACCTATTACCAGTTGTACACCGGCGCACTGGAGTTGGATTGACCGCTCCCCTGCCCTGCGTGACAGCCGCATGAACAGATAAAAGGACCCCGACCGTTTCCCATCCGGGAGCGGCCGGGGTCCTTTTTATTTTCGGCTTATCATCACTTGCGCAGGATCTTTTCCAGCGGGCGGCCCTTTGCCAGTTCGTCCACCAGTTTGTCCAGGTAGCGGGCTTTCTGCACGAGGGGGTCCTCGATGGACTCCACGGCAATGCCGCACACCGTGCCTGTGATCTTGGCGCAGTTGGGGTTGATGCAGGGGGCTTCGCCAAAGAAGGTGGCGTAGTCCACCTCCCGTTCAAGCTGGCGCTGCAGGCCCTGCGCATCGTAGCCGGTCAGCCAGCAGATGACGGTATCCACTTCCTGTCGGGTCCTGTTTTTGCGCTCGGCTTTCTGGACCAGAAGCGGGTAAATGCGTGCAAAATTCATCGTATAGATCTTGTTGGGTTCCATGGTGTTCCTCCTTGGGTTTGTATGGCACAGGACGGCCTGTTTGGAACAGCGACGCATCCTGCGGATTCCTTACGGGCGTTTGTTTTCGGTACGGAGCGCAGAATCAGAAGCCCCTGCGCGGTTGCAGCGACACCCCACAGGATTTTTGTGGATCAGCGTGTCATTCCCTTTCGCCAAACGATTGTAAACGTTCGATGCGTCCGGCTTGAATATCGGATATATGCTGCTTTATTTTTTCTTCGGGCCAATCCCACCACTTGATTTTCAGCATAGCTGAGATGGTACCTGCGGAAAAGCGTTCACGGATCGGTTTGGCGGGAACGCCACCGACGACCGTGTAAGGCGGTACGTCCCTTGTCACAACGGTTCGTGCGCCGATGACCGCACCATCCCCAATGGTAACGCCAGACAGAATCACCGCTTCATACCCGATCCACACATCGTTGCCGATGATAATATCACCTTTGTTGTCCCATGCGCTTGTGATGTTCTGCACATCCAGACCCCATTCCTCAAAAAAGATGGGGAAGGGATAGGTGGACAAGGACCTCTGCGTATGGTTGGCGCTGGTGAATAAAAATTTTGCGCCGCAGGCGATGGAGCAGAATTTCCCGATCACAAGTTTATCGTGGTTGATCGGATAATGATACAGGACATTGTTTTTTTCAAACTGCCTGGGATCATGGACGAAATCATTATATATGGTAAAGTTTCCGACAAGGATGTTGGGAGCTTTCACAACACTTTTCAAATAGACCGTTTCATGGTCGTTTGTGCGGGGATAAATTTTCTCTGGGTCCATGGCTTTTCCCTCCTTTTTATTGGTCATCAGCGAGTAGCGGCCAGTCTCTTCCCGACATCCAATGCCCGGTTCAACGATCAGGGGCCTCCCCTGCCGGTCAGACAGTATGGCTTGTATGGTGGCATCCAGGGCATAGACGATCTCTGCCTGAATGAATGGGTTCTGTCAGGTCTGCGACTGTCATACAGCCGATGGAATCCTGATAGTCCCGGCCGGGTTCACTGTGAACATACAACAGCGGCCCGGCATTCCCGTTGCGGTTTACGCCATGATAGGAATAGCGTAGCCCGTCGGGCCGCAGGATGCCGATATAGAAGCGTTTTTTCTTTTATGATCCAGTGGTCCCATATGTGTAAGGTCAATGTCAAAATTGGAGCGGTGATCGTATCGTCACCTCGGTAGACGAATCGGGTGCACATAGCGGTTTCCTCCCTTGCGGATGTATGATCTACTTATATCGTACTACCGCCGCGACCCCATTTCTATCCACTGGATGATACGGAATCAATTTGTATACAATACAAAAGCAGGGCTGCATTCCTGCAACCCCTGCCGGTTCATTTTTGATAAATGATTTTACGAATGGCCGATACAGACAGGAAGTATTTTTCCGCCAACTTCTCCATAGAGGTCCCATTCCGAAACTCCTCTGCGATTTGATGGTTTCGCTGCTGTAATTCCTGCCGGTAACCGGAGACTTCTCCCCATCGTTTTTGCTGTGCCTGTTCGGTGGGAACATACAGATAGCCCCCTTGCACATAGCGTTGCAATTCTTTGACCAATGCAGCGGGAAGAAGATCTTTTGCATTGATATATTTCATGCAGGCTTCCTCCTTGAAAGAATCTTCAAGCAGCAAAGCCGGCATATAAAAGCCGCGATGATTTTTACTCCATGCAAATATCGCGATCTGCCGGCCTTGCATGGAGGGATGCTTCGTTGCGTTTTATCATGGGATACCACTTCTTTCTGTTGTGAACGCCTTTATGCTACCACGCAATGATCCACAATGCAAGGTCTTTTGGGAAAATGGCAGGCAGAAGCGGGAACCAGATACACAAAGACAAAAGTTTGAACGCATCATGTTGTCGGCTGCGTTCCCTTTTCGTCATGGAGCGAGAGGCGCTTATACCGCTGGGCCTTGCAAGAATAAGCGGTTTCGCAACGTTCAAAGAAAACAAATAAATCCGAACCCATCTCCTGCTGGAAACAAGTTCGGATTCTATCGGCTTGGTGCGGCTAACAGGACTTGAACCTGCACGTCGTGGACACTGGACCCTAAAACCAGCGCGTCTGCCAATTCCGCCATAGCCGCATACCAATGATTAGTGTAGCAACTTTAGGCGGTTTTGTCAACGCATACGCTTAATTTCCGTTCCGGGATGCCAGATAGGCGGCGGGGCCGCTCTGGTACAGATCGCCCCCGTGGGGGTCCAGCAGCACCGTCAGCGGGAAATCCTTGACCGTAAGGCGGCGCACCGCTTCACAGCCCAGGTCCGGCCAGGCGATGAC
>SAMEA3387515__coassemble_2000_pt1 | contig 25397 bp, 20 predicted proteins | sample SAMEA3387515__metabat2_high_PE_016 | metagenome-assembled genome bin SAMEA3387515 (sample SAMEA3387515) | Felis catus | biome: Faeces | place: United Kingdom | collected 2012
CAGGATGGCTGGGCACGGCCCGGCGCGCCTGCCGGTCCCCAGGGACCCGGTGCGCCCGGCCACCCGCCGCGCACCCCGGAACAGCGCCGCGCGGCCGCCCGCCGCGCGCGGGAACGCCGCCGCCGTCGCCGCCGCACCTTCGCGGCTGCCACGGTGGGGGGCATCCTTGTGCTGTCCGGCATCATCACGGTGCTGCTGCCCCCGGATGTGACCGGGGAGCCGGTCCCGCCGCAGACCCCGCCGCCCGCCGGCGACCAGTTGGTGGCCCCGCTGCCCTACGGGGGCGGCACCACCGACAACACGCCCCAGGCGCTGAACTGGGGCAGCGTAGGCCCGGTGCAGCAAACGGCGGAAAGCGGCTACACCTATACCGCCCTGCCTGCCGAACCCGCCGCCCTGCCGGAATTTGGCCGGGTGGATACCACCTGGTTTGCGGATGCGGCCTTCCTGGGCGACTCGCTGACTGCGGGCTTCTGTGAGAACGAGTATGACATCGACGTGGGCGGCGCGCTCATCTGCGGTTATGAGGGAGTCAGCCCCAACACCATCGTCAACCGCACCACGGCCAAAAACCCCGACCGCGGCGACGAAGTGGCGCTGGACGTGCTGACGGGCGCCCAGCCGGCCAAGCTGTATGTCCTGATCGGCACCAACGCGCTGGTCGCCACCGGCAATGACGAGAGCTTTTTGAACTACTATGCCCGTATGCTGGACGAGCTGCGCGCCGCGCTGCCCAACACCGCGATCTATGTGCAGTCCATCCTGTCGGCCACACAGGAAACGGTGGCCGACGATGCGCCCGGTCTGGCGCCCGACCGGCTGGCGTCCATCAATGCGTCCATCCAGGGCATGTGCGCCGAGCGGGGCTGCTATTTCCTGGACCTGAACGCGGAATTCAGCGATGAATCGGGCTATCTGCTGGCCGAGTACGCCCAGCCGGACGGCGTACACCTGACGGTGTCCGGCTACAACAAATGGGTCAGCTATCTGTGCACCCATGTGCCGTACAACAAGAACAACCCCTACCAACCGGGCAGCACCTACTACCTGAGCGACGACCTCAAACAGTTGCTGTCGGATATTCCCTGATAGAAAGAGGAGAAACTATGCCGAATCAGGATGAATGGCCCCGCTACCAGAACAGCTATAATTCGGATGAATACCACCGGGGCGACGGTCCGTTCCAGTTTCCCTGGTGGGCCATCGTGATCGGGTTCGTGGTGTGGTTCCCGCTGGGGTTCCTGTTCGTCTGGCTGAACAGCGCCATGCGCAGGGGCCAGTTGGGTGGCTTTGAAAATACAGCCCGCAAATATACGCGGAGAGACATAAACTGGAACGTGAACCCGGTCTATGAGCCCAGCAAGCCCCAGGACGCGCCGGACAAGGCCGGCGCGGCAGGAGAAACCGCCGAAGACGATCAGACCGCGGCCGCCAAAACGGCCGCTGCGCCCCGCAGCCGGGGCGGTACCGGGCTGATCACGGGGCTGTCCATCACCGGCGTGGCGCTGCTGGCCGTGGCCCTGCTGGCATTGCCGGATGCGCTTTACTGGCTGCCCGACGCCCTTACCCGGGGCGGTACTTACTGGGCCTGGCTGATGGAGGAACTGATGCCGTCGCTGGTGATGTTTACCGGCGGCGTGGGCTGCCTGTTTGGCGCGCACACGATCCGTACCAGCCGCCGTATGCGTAAAAAGATCGACAACATCGTGGGCGACAGCAAGAATATGCGCATTGCGGATATTGCCGCCGCCATCCCCTGCAGCTACGACAAATGCTGCAAGTATCTGGAACAGTGCATCGACGACGGGGTGTTCGGCCCGGACGCCTACCTGGATATGCGCCGCCGCTATCTGGTGGTGGAAGGCAAAGCCCCCGAACCGGAACCGAAAAAGAGCAAGCGCAAACAGCCGGAAAAGGAAGAGGAAAAGGACCAGTACGAGAAGCTGCTGGACGAACTGCGCGCCGTCAATGACGCCATCCCCGACGAGGAGATGAGCGATAAGATCGACCGGCTGGAAGCTGTTTCGGCCAAGATCTTCGAGCAGGCCAAGACCGACCCCGACAAGCTGCCGCGCATGCGCAAATTCATGGACTACTACCTGCCCACCTCGCTCAAGCTGCTCCAGACCTACGCGGAACTGGACGCTCAGGGCGTGGAGGGCGCAAACATCAGCGAATCCAAGCGTCGCATCGAGGAAACGATGGATACCCTCGTACATGCTTTTGAAACGCAACTGGACCAACTGTTCCAGGAGGATGCGCTGGATGTCAGCGCCGACATCGACGTGATGGAAAACATGCTGCGCGCCGACGGCCTGACGGGCGATACGCCGTTCAAACTGTAACAAAATCAAGGGAGATTCCGAACCCATGCCACACCAATTCACCGGCCAACTGCGCACAAGCTGGGGCCATTTTACCAAGTATCGACCGCTGATCCGGGAACTGGTCACGCGGGACCTCAAGATCAAATACCGCCGCAGCTTCCTGGGCTATGTGTGGAGCATCCTCAACCCGCTGCTCATGATGCTGCTGCAAACGCTTGCCTGCGTGAGTTACATAGGGCGACGGTCCGGCGGAGGAAGTCTGCAACGCCTATATAGAGGCCATGCAGAACGGCGAATGAGGTGCTTATGATCGGAAAACGCAAAGAAACGCTGCTGCGCGAGGGCGGTATGATCCTGCTGGTCATCGCCGCTATCGCGCTGAGTGAGTATTTCTTTTTCCAGCTTTGGCGGCTGGACTGGCACGCGCCGATGCTCTACGGCGGCGACGGTATCTACTGGGTGGGACAGGTGCAGCGCAGCTACGGCGACCTGACCCCCTCGCTGGGGTGGCCCTTCTACCAGCCGCCCAGCCCCTATGACCCCAACTACGACCTGATCTATGACCTGTTCGTGGCCTTTGTGGGGCTGTTCACCAAGGACACCGGCGTGGTCTTTAACCTGTATGTGCTGGTGATCCCCTTTGCCAACGCGCTGGCCGGGTACGCGGTGTTCCGCATGACCGGCATGCGGCGCTGGCTGGCCTTTGCCTTTGCCATCACCTTTGGCATGTGCCCCTATGTGCAGCAGCGTCTGGCCGGGCACATGATGCTGGCGGCGGTGGAGTTCGTGCCGTTCTCGGTGCTGCTGTGCTTCTGGTGTGCCGAGGACCCCACCTTCGGGCGGCCCGGCAGGGGCTTCTTCCGCAACCCGCGCAACTGGCTGGCGATCGCCTTCGCCTGGGGCATCGCCAACAACGGCGCGGCTTACTACCCCTATTTCACCTGCTTTTTCCTCTGCATCACGGCGCTCTGCCTGATCCTGCGGGACCGCAGGATGGCGGCGGGCGTGCCCTGCTTCCTCACCATCGGCGAGATCGTCCTCTGGATGATCCCGGATTTCTTCCCGATGGTGCTGGGCATGATCAACGGGGCGGGCAGCACGCTGACAAACGGCGTTTACCGCAGCCCCATCGGGGCCGATATTTACAGCCTGCGCATCAGCAGCCTGCTGCTTTCCCCCAACGGGTACGGGTGTGACAAGCTGGCCAACTGGCTCCAGCGGTATTTCCATCTGCTGGCGACCGACGAAGGCCCCATGTATAACGAAAACTCCTACGGCTATCTTGGCATCGTGGGGATCCTGGGCTTCCTGGCGCTGCTGGTGCTGCTGTTCCGCAACCATAACTGGCAGGCAGGCAAGGCGGTACCTGCGCGCCTGTCGGACCGGCTGTGGCTGCTGGGCCGCCTGAACGTGGCGGCGCTGCTGCTGGCGTCCATCGCCAGCTTCGGCGGCCTGATCGGCATTTTCCTGCGGTTTATCCGCGGGTACAACCGCATCAGCCCGTACATTGCTTTCTTTGCGCTGCTGGCCGTCGGGCTTTGGGCGGAATGGTATTTGAAAAACCACCGGGGCCGCGGCAAGGCCGTGTTCACGGCGGCGCTGGTCCTGGTGCTGGCCTATGGCTACTGGGAACAGCAGGGGCTTTTCAAGCCGAAATATGAGGAAGTGCAGACGACCTGGTACCAGGACGCCGCCTTTATGGAGGAAGTGGAACAGGCCGCCGGGGAGGATGCGGTCATCTTCCAGCTTCCCTATATGAAAAACTTTGAGAACGGTTCCCTCAACAATATGTGGGATTACACGCTGCTGCGCGGCCCGCTGCACAGTGATACGCTGCGCTTCAGCTACGGCGCGGGCTACGGTACCGAGAACGATGTCTGGTACAAACAGACCAGCGAACTGGAACCCGACGCCATGGTGGCCGAACTGCGCGCCCAGGGCGTTGCGGGAATTTATCTGGACCTGGACGGCTACGCGGTAGAGGATCAGGAACAGACGTTGCAGGATCTGATCGCGGCGGCCGGATGTAGCGAAGAGGACGTGCTGCGGCACGAGAGCGGCATGGTCTATTACATTCCGCTGGAATGACGATAAACGGGAGAAACGGATGAACGGGAAAGCCTGGACGGAGAAACGCTGGTTCTGGCCGGCGGTATGCCTGCTGTCGCTGGCAGCGGGGTGGTGGTATCTGAGCATCACCACCTGCGCGCAGTTGGGCGGCGATGACGAGATCATCAACCTGCAGAATTACTACTTCGCCACCCATCACAGCTTTTGGGAGGTGCTGCGGGCCAACTGGGACGCGATCCTGCCCCAGTTCCTGCTGCAAAGCGGCCGGTTCCGGCCCTTCTCCTCGCCGCCGCTGCTGGGCTGGACCAGCTATTTCCTCGGCGACCTAGTAGGGTACCGGCTGTATATCCTGGCCTGGACCTACGCGGACATCGCCCTGGCCGGGTATCTGGTCGGCAAGGCGGCCCGCAACAAAAAACTGGGGCTGCTGTGCTTCTGCCTGCTGCCGATGATGTTCTCGCTCTGGCAGGACTCCACGGGCAACAGCCTGTATTCCTACGGTGCGCTGGTGCAGAGTACGCTGCTGCCGGTGCTGCTGGCGGGGGTGTGCATCCTGCGCTGGCAGGACACCGGCCATAAGCGTTGGGCCGTGCTGGGGGCGTACTGTGCCTTCCACGCCTGCGCGACCTTTGAGATCGGCTTTGTTTATATCGTGCCGCTGTTCGGTCTGTTCTGGCTGTACACAGGCAAGGTCCGCCACGCGCTGCGGCTGAGCATCCCGGTGCTGGCGGGGGAGTGCGTGACGCTGGCTTTCAACCTGGGGGCGCGCGTGGTGAACAGCCTGCGCGCCGCCGGGGTCTTGGCTGGGGAAGCGGCGGACCTGGGCGGTATCTCGCCCAGCTTCGATATTCCCGCCATCCTGAAAACCTGGGTCATGCAGATGTCGGCGGGTTTCCCGCTGAACGCGATGATCGCGGGCAAGATGCGCCCGGGACCGATCGAAGTTTCCGATGTGATATGCGGCGTGCTGCTGGCGGCCGCCGTGGTGGCGGTGCTGGCGGGGCTCAAGCGCCTGCCCGCGCCGAAAGAAAATTTGCTGCTGTTCCTGACGGGGCTGGCGATGCTTTCGGCCCCCGCGCTGCTGATCGCGGTATCGCCCAAATACCAGCAGGGCGCCAATGTGGACTGGCGGCACGGCTATATCCCGCAGACGGTGGAATCCTTCGGCGTGGGACTGATGGCGGCGGCGCTGCTGGTGGCCCTGCTGCGCTGGGCGCGGCAAAAATCCTGGTGGCCGCGCTGGCGTGTGGCGGTCAGTCTGGTGCTGGCTGTCGGCATGGCCGGTTCGGTGGTATGGCAGCGCGCTGCCACCCGCTCGGCCTATGAAGGCGGCGGCCGGGATTATACGGTGTTTTCCGAAGCGGTGGCCGCGGGCATCGCGGACCCCGCAGGCACGCAGGACCCGGTAGTGTGCGACTTTATGGTCTGGGGCGGCGACCTGACGGCGCAGAAAGCGTTCTTCCAGCGTTATGCCGATACGGACACCAACGCCCACGCCCTGCAGGTCTGGCGCAGCGGTGAAAGCGCCCAGGCGGGGGAGGGCCCCGTCTACCGGCTGGGCATCGGCCGGGGACAGGATAAGCACTATGACATTGCCTGGCTGGGCCTTGGCGCGGACGAGGCGCTGGAGACCGTGACCGATGTGACGGTCTATCTGCCGGACCGCGCCGCCGAGGATGCGGTGCTGCATTACACCACCCGCGCCGCCGACGGCACCGAACAGGAATATGCCGTCCCCGCGCAGGAACTTTACACCGCCCCGGCAGACGGCGGCGCCTGGCTGGAGATCCCGGCAGACGCCCCCCTCGTGGGGGACACGATCCGCCTGGCGGAAGAATAAAAGGCCGGAAAATTGGAGGAGGAAGAGAGTTTGAGGAACAAACAGGATCCCCGGTGGAGGCAGATTCTGGCACTGCTGATGCTGGCGTTCTATTTTATTGCAATGTGTTGGTTGCATTATCAGCAGCTTACATCCACCGACGCGTATGCGTCGGATCTTCCGGAGCATCTGAACGAGGCGCTCCATGAGGAAGTCTATACAGCGGCTTACTACCTGATCCCGCCGGTGTACGCCTTGGCAGGAAAGTTGGGAATGGCGGTATTGTTGGCAGCGTTCCAGGTGGCAGCTATCTCTGTATTTGCCTGGGGCCTGTATATGGCGGTACCGCGTATCACGGCATCCCTCAGCCTTTTGCTGGGGCTGGTGGTCAATCTGGCACAGGCGGTCTGGATCCCGCGCGGTGGATATTGGTACTTGGGAACGGTCAGCGGCACCAATTACCATAATACGACTTACATCATGCTGGCACCGTTTGCCCTTTTGGCAGCTCTGTGGTTTTATCGTGCCTGGGCTGGTATGAAAGATGGCTTGCGGTGGAAAGACTGGCTGATTTACACGGTCTTTTTGACGATCGCAACAGCTTTTAAGGCAAACTTTGTCTTTGCCTTTGCCCCGGCGCTGCTGATCCTTCTGATTGTTGACCTGGTGCGGACTCGTGGCCAAAACCTGAAACGGGAGATCCTGATGGGATGCAGCGTGCTGCCCAGCATCGCACTGTGCCTTTTGCAGTCGGTCGTTTTGTTCGGCGGCGAAAGCGAAGGACTGCAGTTGATTTTCACGGTTGACTGGGCAGAATATCCCGGTAAGGTTCTGGTCTGGGGGCTTTCCAATGAAGCGGCCCGCCGGGGACTTATCCGCTCGTTCGTCTTTATTGGCGCTGTGGCGGTCCTGCTGGGGCGTACCGCATGGAAAAATTTCCGCTACCGCTTTTCCTTCCTTACCTTCTGTATAGCGATGGCGGAAGCACTGCTTCTGGTGGAAAGCGGGGAACGGATCGCAGACGGCAATCTCTGGTGGGGACCTTTTATCTGCTATTGGGTCCTGCTGTTGGAATCCTTTGCCGCTTTTCTGCGTGGCTGCGGGGAGTGGAAAGCTGGCCGGCGCGAGAAATTCTGGCGTGCGCGGGTCACTTTGTGTGGTGCAGCGCTTGCGTGGCATCTTGTAAGCGGTATTTGCTTCCTGGTGATGATGATGCAAGGAAATTTCTATATCATTCCCATTGCGACCTGGCAGCTTTGGCCGTTCTGAGTAAAAGCAACCGAAATAAAAAGAAGCCCGCGGAAAGATCCGCGGGCTTCTTTGTCTAATGGGAAAGGTCAGCAGCAGGTGGATTCCGCTGCGTCCCACCGCGAGAAGGGCAGGGCGAAGACCGCGCCGCACAGCAGAAGCAGGGCCGGGTCGCTGGTGACGTGCAGGACCTGCGTTTCCACACAGCCGTAAAACAAAAGGGTGATCAGGCAGGCGGTTTCCTGCCAGCGCCCGTGGCGGGCGTACTGGTAGAGGGCGAAGGCCAGCAGCCCGGCGGCGATGACCAGCAGCACGGGGCCGAACTGGTAGAGCAGATAGACGAAGGTATTGTCCAGCACCGGCCATTCGGGCAAAATTTGCCCAGCAATCTTGATGTCCAGCACCCGGTAGGCGGCCCAGGACAGCGAGATCCGGCAGGTCAGCAGTTCGTCCAGGCGCAGCAGCCAGGCCGGGCCGATGTTGTTGGCCCAGGGACCTACTTTGACGACGAACAGCGGCAGGATCAGGCTGGCCGCGCCTGCCAGCGGCACAAGGGCGGCGGGCAGGACCGCAGCGAAGCGGCCTGCAGGGCGGCTTTTGCCGAACAGCCGCGCCAGAACCAGCAATAGCGCCAGCAGCAGGGTACACAGGGCGGCTGAGCGCGAAGCCGGGCCCACCATCAGGAACGCGCCCACCGCCGCGATGGCGGCCAGTTCCGGCCAGCGCAGCCGGGCACGCCGCAGCAGCACCCAGGCCAGCACCAGGCCCAGCACCACGCCGCCGAACGTGTTGGGGTGGCCGTAGCCGAACATCAGCCGGAAACTGCCGTCCCGCTCGCTGGTGGCGCCGGGCGCGATCAGCCCGGCAAAGTGCAGCACTTCCACCAATGCCAGCGAGGGAATACCGCTTGCCAGAAAAGCCCGCATCGAACGGCGCAGGGGCACGTCCTTGGCGGCCAGCAGCACGACGGCCAGCCCCAAGAACCAGATGTTCTGCCCGTTGAAGTAGACCCAGCGCGCGATGAAATACAGCGCCCCGGCCATGCCCAGGCTGCGCCAGTTGTAGCGGGTGCCCAGCAGGATCTTGGCAAAAAACGCCAGATACATGACGGTATCCAGTACCGGGGCCAGACTGGCCTGCACCCAGGGCCACTGTTCGCGGGCCATGCTGTTGCAGAACACCACGGTGAACTCATACAGGGCCAGCCCCAGGCAGAAAAGCGGTACCCCGGCCCGCAGCCGCAGCGCAGCGCCCCAACTGCCAAAAAGCAGGTGTTCCTCGCGCCAGAGGGAGCGCAGGGCGGGGACCGGCCCGCCGCAGCGCCGCCAGGCCCCGATCAGATCGACCGCTGCCGCCGCGAACAGCGCCAGCAGCAGGAAATTTGCAAAACCAAACAAAAGGAGTTCCTCCGTATTTCTCGAATTACCTTTTATTATAAACGCAGCGGACGCCGTTTGACAAGCCTTTTGCGGGGTGCTATCCTTATACCAGCTCAAGAAGGAGGAAACCTGCATGAATGCGAACCGATACCGCGCTGTCATCGGCTGGTTCCGGGCGCGCCCGGCGGCCCGGCGCGCACTTTACCTTGTCAGCCGCGGCGCCGTTGTGGCTGTGTACGCGCTGTATATCGGCCTGCTGCTGTGGCTGGTGGCGGGGTTGCAGGCGGCGTTTATCCCTATGCTGATCGTCCCGGCGGCCGCCTTTCTGGTGGGCAGCGCCGTGCGCACGGCCATCGACCGCCCCCGCCCCTATGCGGCGCTGGGGTATGAGCCGCTCTTCCCCAAAAAAGAGACCGGCCGCAGTATGCCCAGCCGCCACTGTTTTTCGGCGGCGGCCATCGCGGCGGCGGCTCTCCACTGTGCGCTGCCCGTGGGTGTGGTGCTGGTGGTGCTGGCGGTGGTGATCGCGGTCTCGCGGGTGGTGACCGGGGTGCATTACATCAGCGACGTGCTGGCCGGGCTGGCCTTCGGAGCGGGGTTCGCGCTGGTGGGGTGGCCGCTGTGCGCAGCCGCCGTGCAGATGTTGGCGCTGTGACCGGTGCCCGCACAAAAAAGCGGCAGGCCGTGCGGCCTGCCGTGTGTGGTTTGAAAGAGCGTCAGCGGATAAAGTTGGTGCGCTTGCCGCTCTCGGCTTCGGGGGCGGTGATGCCGGCGGCCTTGCCTGCCTCGATGCAGCGCAGGATCCAGGACATATTGTGACCCAGGTTGCGCATGATCTGGCAGCCTTCCTCGTCCAGACGCACCTGTTCGGCATCGCTGCCGTGGACCATCGGCCAGTAGGTGGAGCTGATGAGCGGCATCTCAAAGAACTGGGGGATCTTCTCCATGGCTTCGAGGGCCGTGGTGGTGCCGGCGCGGCGGGCGCTGGTGATGACGGCCGCGGGCTTGTGGCGCAGGTACCGGCCGCCGCTCCAGCCCAGCCGGTGCATAAAGCCCAGCATGCTGGCGGCTGCCGTGGCGTAATGGACCGGCGCGCCGAACACGATGCCGTCCGCCTGCTCTACCAGCGGCAGCACGTCGGCCACCGGGCCGCCGAACACGCACTTGCCCGCTTTGGCGCAGCCGTTGCAGCCCACGCAGCCGCCCACCGGCGCGCTGCCGATGTGGAAGATCTCGGTCTCGATGCCGTCGGCCTGCAGGGCGCTGGCCACTTCGGTCAAAGCCGCATAGGTGCAGCCGTTTTTGTGCGGGCTGCCGTTGATGAGTAATACCTTCATTTGAATGCCTCCGTTTCCAGTCAAAAGCCTGACGCAGAACGGGCGCCGCGCGGGCGGTACGTTCTGCTTTGTATCTATTGTACCACGGCGCGCAAGCCCTGGTAAACCATATGGGAAAGGACCCACAGCCATGAACCGACCTGAATGCCCGAATACCACAAAGAAATGCGGCGGCTGCCCGCTGCTGGCCGTGCCGTACCCGGAACAACTGGCCCGCAAGCAGGCGCGGCTCCACACCCTGCTGGGACGTTTCGCCCCGGTGGAGCCGGTGCGCGGCATGGCGGCCCCCTGGCACTACCGCAATAAGGCGATCGCTACCTTTGCCATGCAACAGGGGCGGCTGGTCTGCGGCCTGTATGCCGAGGGTACCCATCAGGTGCTGCCGGGGACCGACTGCCTGCTGCAGCAGCAGGCGCTCAACCGCACGCTGCGGGCGGTGCTGGAAGCGGCGCGTGCCTGCCGCTGGACCGCCTATGACGAGGACCGGGGCACCGGCCTGCTGCGCCATGTGGTGCTGCGCGGCACCCGGGACGGAAAAGTGCTGGTCACACTGGTCACGCCGGGACCGGCGCTGCCGGGCAGCCGGAATTTCTGCGCCGCCCTGCGCAAAGCGGCGCCCTGGGTGCAGAGCATCGTGCAGAACATCAACCCCACGGCCACCAGTGCCGTGCTGGGCAACCGGGAGAAGGTCCTCTGGGGACCCGGCGCCGTGGTGGATACCCTGTGCGGGCTGCAGTTCGCCATATCTTCCCGCAGCTTTTACCAGGTCAACCCGGTCCAAACCGAGGTGCTGTATGCGGCGGCCACGGAACTGGCCGGGCTGACCGGGCGGGAGACCGTCGTGGATGCCTACTGCGGCATCGGCACCATCGGGCTGTGCGCCGCGCCCCGCGCGGGCAAAGTCATCGGCGTGGAACGCAACCCCGCCGCCGTGCGGGATGCGGCTGCCAACGCCCGGCGCAACGGGCTGCGGCAGGCGCGGTTCTTCTGTGCCGACGCCACGGAATGGATGCGGGACGCCGCCGGGCAGGGCTTACGGCCCGACGTGGTCTTTCTGGACCCGCCCCGCGCGGGCAGCACCCCGGCCTGCATCGAAGCGGTGGCGCGCATGGCCCCCGGCCGGGTGGTGTATGTGAGCTGCGACCCCGAAACGCTGGCCCGCGACGTGGCGCTGTTCGCCCGCCATGGCTACAAAGCCCGCCGCTTCGTGCCGGTGGATTTGTTCCCGCATACAAAACATATAGAAACCGTCGCCCTGCTGTCAAAAAGGATGGGCGAGGATTTGAGAAAAGCTGCTTTTGATAATTGAAAGTAAAATTTGAGTGTTGAAAGGGTCAGGCTACTTTCCAGATAAACAGAAGGAAAAAAATGATGACTTTATTCGAGATGGTTAAATATCATGGGCAAGAATACCCAGCAGATGTTCCGCTGCGGATGGAAGAAATAGCAGCCCATTTTGATATTACGAGTGTCAGAGGCAAATTGGGTAAATCTCTCCACACTGAGTACAGCTATGGAAAACGAAAATGGAACACTGTGCTGATTCAGAAATACCCTGAACTTGTTGCAGCACAGAAAGATGGTGTTCCCCAGCTTTGGAAAAGTGAGCGCTGGGCAGTAGAGTTTGCCGATTTTATTTTTGAATTGAATGGCAGTGGCTCTGCACCTAAAGTAATAGAGATTCATCCGCCGTTCAACGATTATACAAATATTACGGGATTTCTACTAAACTATTCACTCTTTGAAGACAAAATTAAAGCGCGTTTTCCAGATGTGGAAATCCTTGTAGAGAATCGTTGCGGCTCGGTGTACCATGGCGGAAGGTTCTTGATATCCAAAGTAAGAGATATTGATTTGCTCTGTGAGGCTATTGAAAGGGCAGGACTACAGCTTAAAGTGGCTTATGATGTGCCACAAATTTACACTGCACATAACGCAAGGACGATGAGCGAGTATATTCGGCTTCTTGAAGAATCGAAATGCTTTCGAAGATTTATTGGTGGCGTCCATCTGTGGGGCAAAAGTATGTCTTCAACAGGCCGAAAAATATCGCACTGTGGTGACCTGAATTCGTATTTTGCAAATCAGATAGTAAAAGAACATTTTTTGCAGGCTTTCAAAGAGTGCTTCGGCGATGGTATTGTAAGAAAGATGGTCTTAGAAGTAAACAGTGGAAATGCGGATCTTCAGTCAATAGTTGCGGACCTGCGCGGCGTAGGTGTGTGTTTTGTTTAGTTGGATGTTTTGCAGAAGCCTTTGGACTGTGATAAGTTTAGTAGGGCAATAGGTACTCGTGCTGAGAACCTGAGCTATATAGAAACCGTCGCCCTGCTGGAACGGCGGGACGGTGAGCAGAAAAGAGAGAAAAAACGATGAAATTTCATGAATTTGGGGACCGCGCCAACCCCGCGGTCATGATGATCCACGGCGGCGGGAACGCCTGGTGGAACTATCTGCGGCAGGCCCGGGCGCTCGCGGACCGCTACTTTGTGATCCTGCCCACGCTGGACGGCCACGGCGAGGAGTACGCCACGCCCTATGTTTCCACCGAGAAAAGCGCCGACGAACTGCTGGCCTACATCGACGGGCAGTGCGGGGGCCACTTGTTCGCGCTGTGCGGCGTGTCGCTGGGCGGGCAGATCGTCATGGAACTGTTGAGCCGCCGGGCGGATGTGGCGAAAAAAGCCATCATCGACGGCAGCCTGTGCTATCCCCAACCGGCCATGGCCCGGTTCTGCATGGCGACCGTGGCGCTTTGCGGCCCGCTGATGTTCAGCGAAAAAGCCTGTCGCAGCCAGTTGGCGATGATGCCCAAGATGCTGCCCGCCAAGATGCAGTACCCGGAGGAGATCCGCGCCTACTACCTGCAGGATATGCCGCGCACGCCGCGCAAGACCCTGTACACTATGTACCGCACCTACATGATGGAGTACAGGCTGAAAGAGGGCATCCGCAGCAACCGGGCCGAGGTGATGTACTGGTACGGCGAGAAGGAGATGCGCTGCGTGAAAAAATCCGCCCGCATGTTCCAGGCGATGCACCCCGCCTGCCGTATTTACGAGGCCAAGGGCTACAACCACGGGTATCTGTCGGTATATCTGCCCGACGAATGGCTGGCGCTGGCCGTGCCGTTCTTTGAATCCTGACATAATGGATGTGACGCGCTGCCGGGCAGGGCTGCGGCCTGATGCGCGAGTGCTCTTCACGGAAAAGTGATGTCAGGAGGAACCTCAGGTTACTCCTGAGAGAACCCCGGATCGATGTCTGCGCGGAGTTGGGGAAATTTTGATGCGAATGCGTGCATCGTGAAACATGAAAAGGTAAGGAGGAAAACGAATCAATGGCAAGTATTGAGGAAAAGGTCGAGGAATACTTTAAGGCGGTTTTGGATGACCTTGGCATACGGCATTTCGGAAAGACGGAAGAGATTAACAGCTCTATCACCAGGGCGCTTAAAAGGGCAGACTCGAAGTCCGGCGGCTCAGGAGCAAACTACCCGGACATCCAGCTTCTATTGCAGAATACGACTCGTCGGGACATTCCTGTAATGATTGAAGCAAAAGGCGCAAAGGGAAAGCTGGAAAAGCTGACGCCTGGCGGCGATATCGAGCTGGTGAGCGGGGGCAAGAACCCAAACCGTGCCGCACAGCAATTCGCCGTAAACGGCGCTCTGCACTACGGACTGGCAATTCTGGACGAAGGTACGTACAGCGAGGTCATTGTCGTCGGCATCAACGGAACGATGCTTGAAGAGGGGCGCGTCAAGGACCCGGAGGCCAAGGCGTATTACGTGTCGAAGAAGAACGGCAAAGTTCCGAAGGAAATCGTAGGCTTCGAGTTCGTGCAGATGAAACAATCAAACATAGATACGTTCTTTGCCGTGCTTGACAAGCTCTCCTTGACGGCTGCTGAAAGGGAAAAGCTCAAGCGCGATAAAGAGGAACGGTTGGAGCAGAGCATCAAGGGGATTCATCAGAGAATTTACGACGACGCAAGCATTAAGACCTTGCTGAGCACCAATGAGAAGCTGTACCTGTTCTGCGGTCTTATCATGGCAGGGCTTACAACGGAAGGGGTAAGACCGCTGGAAGTAGCTGATTTTTATAGCAATGACGACCGCGATGAGAACGACGGGAACATTATTCTGCGCAGAACAAGAGCATTCCTGCGTCGGAAAGACTGTTCGAATGACAAAGTAGACATGGTACTGAACTATCTGAGGCCCGTGTTTGAGAAGAGCGAGCTTTGGAAACCCGTGAATGGTGAAAGCGTCATCAAGTCCATTTACAAGCAGGTCAAAGAGGACATCTTGCCGCTTCTTGAAAGCAACATCCATCTGGATTTCACGGGCAAGATTCTGAACAGCCTGAACGACTGGGTGATTATCGAGAACGACAAGCTCAATGACGTGGTGTTAACGCCGCGCTTCGTCACTGCGCTGATGGCGCGAATCGCAAGGACGGATAAGGATTCGTTCGTGTGGGATACCTGTATGGGCTCGTCCGGGTTCCTGGTATCCGCCATGGAAATCATGATTGACGATGCCAAAAGGCACATCAACGACACGCAGGCGCTGGATAATAAGATTGAGCATATCAAGCACAATCAGTTGCTCGGTATCGAGATTCTGGGCAACATTTATATCCTTGCTGTCCTGAACATGATACTTATGGGGGATGGCTCCTCGCAGATTATCTGCGGGGACTCACACAAAGAAGGGCCGAAGTTCATCAAGAGTCACAGGAACACATTCCCTGCGAATGTGTTCCTGCTCAATCCTCCGTATTCGGCACCGGGCAAGGGACTTATCTTCGTGGACGAGGCACTGTCACGCATGCAGACGGGATACGGTGCTGTTCTGATTCAGGAGAATGCCGGAAGCGGGCAGGGGGATGTGTACGCGAAGCGGATTCTGAAGAAGAATACACTGGTTGCAAGTATTCACATGCCGGCAGACCTTTTCAACGGTAAATCGTCCGTGCAAACAGCTATCTATCTGTTCCAAGTCAACCGCCCGCATGAAATCGACGACGTTGTGACGTTCATCGACTTCTCAGAAGACGGCTACACTCGACAGAATCGCAAGAAGTCAACACAAAAGGTCAATTTGCGGAATACGGACCATGCACTTGAGCGTTATGATGAAGTGGCGGCAATTTGCCTTGGTAAGATGCCGAAGACAAATTACTACACGGAGACAAATGGCCTTGTCATTCGGGATACGATTTCGTTAAACGGTGATGACTGGGCATTCAACCAGCACAAGAAGGTCGATACCACGCCTACGGAAGAGGATTTTAAAAAGACGATTGCGGACTATCTCGCGTGGAAAATGAGTGCGATTTTGAAAGGCGAGATGGGTTTGGATGAATAAGGAGTTTATTTATTCGGATTTGTTTAAGGTACTGCCTCAATCTTTCAAGGTGTCCAAACTTGATTTTGTTTCTGATGGTAAAACGCCCGCTTATTCTTCGGATACGAGAAATAACGGTCGTGTTGGACTTGTGGATAGGGAGCCTCTGTTTCAAATCACGGAAGACACACCGGTTTATCTGATATTTGGTGATCATACGCGGACGATGAATATCGTGCATGAGGATTTTTGCGTTATGGACAATGTTAAAGTGCTTGTGCCTTTGATTGACATGTCTGATGAAGTGTTGTTATATATCACGATCTGTTGGAAGAAAGCGATTCCCAATCTCGGATATGCCCGGCACTGGTCTGTCGCAAAGACGGCTAAGTTTGAACTGCCAATAATCGAATCGGATGATCCCAACTACGTATACACCGTCGAAGACATTGATTTTGGGTGCATGCAGAAGCGCATTGCCGAGCTTGAGCAGGAGCGCATCGCCGAGCTTGATGCGTATCTTGTGGCCGCTGATCTTGATGACTATGAGCTGACCGATGAAGACAAGAAAATACTTTCCCTTTTTCCAAAATCCGCGTCCGACGAAGCAGGTGCTTCGGAAGCTGATTGCGGGGATGGGCAGGTAAGGTTTAAGAAGTTCACATTGGGGGCGTTGTTTACATCTTTTACGGGTGACGTGGATTTGCAGCAGAAAGATATCAATGGGAAAGGACAGTTTTTTATTAACAGTGGTGTGGAAAATTGCGGTATAAAAGGAAAGACCGATAAACCGGCAAAGGTGTTTCCCGCAAATACTATTACGGTAGATTTCTGGGGTAATGCGTATTACCGCGATTTTAATTATAAGTTGGCAACGCACAACCATGTTTTTTCACTTTCGGGTGACGTTATCAAAAACCGGCTCGTCGGATTATATATCGTTGGGATGCTTTCCAAATTGCCAGGGTTGTTTTCTTATGACAACATGGCAACATGGAACAAACTAAAGAGTCTTGAAATTAAGCTTCCTGTTACCTCTGCTGGTAACATCGACTTCGATTACATGGAGCGTTATATTCGAGCACTCGAAAAGCTTACGATTGCGGATGCTGTGAAATACAAAGATAAGGTGATTGTGACAACAAAGCGAGCCTTGGGCGTATGACGACATAGGCGATATTCTTGTTTGCTCTTTCACATGAATGTCTCGGGAATATTGCTTTTTGATAATAAAATATTGAAAAACGATAAAAAATACTTGCAAAACGATAAGGGCTGTGCTATACTGTTGCCAATTCAACAGGAGGGGGTTCCCGATATGAAGATTTGGCAATGGGATGACCAAAAGAGCATCACGCTGACGCGGTATGTGGTGGTGCTGGCGATCCTGGGCAGCGCGGCGGCAACGCTGGGCGGCCCGTGGCTGGTCCACTGGCTGGCGCAGACCCGCCCGTTCCACTACACCGGCCCCGGGGTGGAAGGCGCGCTGCTGGTGCTGGGGTATCTGTGCGCGGCGCTGGATTTCTGGATGCGGTACAACCTCTACCGCTTTTTGCGGCGGCTGGAAAAAGGGCAGGTCTTTGTGCCCCAGACCGTGCAGGCGCTGCGGCGCATCAGCTGGTGCTGCGTGGGGGCGGGGCTGGTCTGCCTGCCCGCGGGCATCGTGATCTATCTGCCCTTTGCGTTCCTGACGGCAGCGGCGTGGTTCATGGCCCTGATCGTGCGGGTGCTGGAGGACGCCTTCGCCCAGGCGGTACGCATGAAGAACGAACTGGACTATACGATCTGAAGGAGGTGCGCCCATGCCCATCGTGGTGAATCTGGATGTGATGATGGCGCGCCGCCACAAGGGTGCGGGGGAACTGGCCGAGGAGATCGGCATCACCCCGGCGAACCTTTCCATCCTCAAAAACAACAAGGCGCGGGCGGTACGGTTTTCCACGCTGGAAGCCCTGTGCAGGGCGCTGGACTGCCAGCCCGCCGACCTGCTGGCCTATGTGCCCGACGCCCCGGCGCAAACTGTCGGGACGGAACAGGAGGTGCCCCATGTCTGAACACAAGCAAACTGCGCCGCTGCGCCCGTACCTGGCGGGGGCGCTGGCCAGCTACCTGCTGGCGTACTTTTATATGCGGGAAGTCGTTTTGTACCACTGGTTCACCGGGTGGGGGATGCTGGTCTTTGCGGTATTGTTCATGCTGGGGGTGGAATGGATGGCCCGGACGCTGCGCCGTGCCGCCGCGCCCGAAACGCCGCTGTGGGCCGCCTGCTGGCTGGCGCTCTCGGTCGGGATAGGGGCCTTCGGCCTGCAGCCGGTGCTGGCGTTCTGGCAGATCCTGGCCTGGCATCTGTTCGCGGTCTGGTATGTACTGGCCCGCTGCGGCATGCTGGCCCAGGGCTATACGGGTAGCCTGTGCTTTCTCGACGCGCTGGCCGGGCTGGTGGTGCTGCCCTTCGGCAGCTTTTTCAACCGGGCGGCCACGCTGGCGGCCGGGGGACGCGCCCTGCTGCGCCGCCGGATGAAACTGCGCCGGGCCGCCACCGTGGCGCTGACGGCGCTGGTCACGCTGGCGCTCTGCGCCGTGGCATGGCAGTTGCTGGCTGCGGCGGACGCCCACTTTGCCGCGCTGGGCCACCGCCTGACCCGCTGGCTGACGGGCTGGGTGGACGGCGTGGGCGCGCTGGAACTGATCTTGACGGTCGTGCTCTCGCTGCCGGTGGGGGCGTGGCTGTTCGGTCTGGTGGCGGGCAGCCTGCGCCGCAGCGGCCCGGTGTTCCCGGCGGACCGCTTTTTTGCGGGGCTGGAACCCTTTCGCCGCCTGCCCGCGGTGACGGCCAACGTGGCCGTGGGCGCGCTGTGCGCCGTCTACACGCTGTTTTTTGCCTTGCAGGCGGCGGAATGGCTGGCGGCGTCCCCGCTGGGGCTGACCGCGCCGCAGGCGTCGGACTTCGCGGTGGACGGCTTCTGGGAACTGCTGCGCATCCTGCTTCTGGACTTTGCGGTGCTGGCGGCGGTGCGCTTCTTGGGCAAAAAGCCGCTGCCCCGCCCGCTGGCGGCGCTGTTCTGCGCATACGGTTTGGCCTTTGCGGCGCTGGCCGGGACCAAACTGGCGGTGTATATCCGGCTGTACGGCTACACGCCGCGCCGGGTGGCGGCGGGTTGGTTTCTCTGCGTGCTGGCCGTCTGGGCCGTGCTGCTTCTGGTGCGGGTGTTCCGGGTCATCCCGGCGGCCCGCATCGGGCTGGCGGTGCTGGCCGTCAGCTTCACGCTGCTGGCCTGCGTCAACGTCAAGCAGCATATCGTCCGGGCGAATATCGCCCGCTACGCCGCCGGGCAGGACGCGGAACTGGATATGCATGTGCTGTGGGAGTGCGGCTTCAAGCCGTGGGCAGAGGACCGGGACGAGTTCCTGGACTACACGGCGGATCTGGTCAACGCGGGCTGGTTCGAGGGGCGTACCCGGGATGAGATCGAGGACCTGTATGAGCCGGAAACGAAAAGCCCCGGCGTCATGGAGGCGGACGTTGACGGCCACACCCGGCTGCTGCTGACGTTTGATGAAACCGGGCGCTGCACCGGGGCCGACTTGACGTGAGCGCCCGGCGCAGGGTACAATAGCAGCAAAAGAAACGGAGGAAACGCCCATGACAGACCCATATACCCGTACCCGCGCCCTGCTGGGCACCCCGGCGCTGGAAGTGCTGCGCCGCTCCCACGTGGCGGTGTTCGGCATCGGCGGCGTGGGCGGCCAGGCGGTGGAGGTGCTGGCCCGCAGCGGGGTGGGGGAACTGAGCCTGTTCGACAGCGACACGGTCGCCCCTTCCAACCTGAACCGCCAGCTGGTGGCTTTGCGCTCCACGCTGGGGCAGTACAAGGTGGACGCCATGGCCGCCCGCATCGCGGACATCGATCCCGACACCGTCGTCCATGCCAACCGCCTGTTTTACAGCGCCGACACGGCGGACACCGTGGATATGGCGCAGTTCGACTATGTGCTGGACTGTGTGGACACGGTCTCGGCCAAAGTGCTGCTTATCGAGCGGTGTAAGGCCGCCGGTACGCCCATCCTGTGCAGCATGGGCGCGGCCAACAAGCTGGACCCCACGGCCTTCCGGGTAGCGGATATCGAAAAGACCAGCGTGGACCCGCTGGCCAAGGCGGTCCGCCTGCAGTGCCGCAAGCGGCGGCTGGGCAGGGTGAAGGTGGTCTTTTCCACCGAGCAGCCCCTGCCGCCCCTGGCGGCGGAACAGGGCGAGGACCCGGCCCCCGGCCGCCGCGCCGTGCCCGCCAGCAACGCCTTTGTGCCCGCGGCCTGCGGCCTTGTGTGCGGCGGCGAGGCCGTCAAGGACCTGCTGCGCCGGGCCGGTGTGTTCCGCAGCGTCTGAAAAAACCATGCGTTCCCGGTTGGGAACGCATTTTTTTGTGGAATTTTTACATTTTGTGGCAGGTGTTTTGCATTGTAATTTATTTGACAAAATGTTACTATATTCTTACTTATGGAAATTCCGGGCCCCTGCATACGCTGTGGGAAAGGGGAGGTTCATCACTGTGGCTGAAGATCGCAAAATAAACCGCAGCCCCGCGCGGGCTGAAAACCCCGGCGCTGCGCCGGGCACACCGCGCCAGCCGGGGGCGGGCAGCGCCATGACGCCGCACGCCGCCGGGAACGGCGCGCCGCAGGCGGGCGGCACACCGCGCGCCCATGGCGCACCGCCGCGTCCGGGCAATGGGCCGCGCCCCCAGGGCGCGCCGCCGCATCCGGGCGCTACGCCGCCGCGCCGCCGCAAAAAACGCCGCCGCAGTGCTGCCAGACGCCGCAGCCGCCTGATCCTGGCGCTGTGTTTGCTGTGCCTGTTCGTGGTGGTGCTGGTGTCGGTGCTGCTCACCCGGTGCGCGGGCGGGCCCGCAGGCCCGGCGCAGGCCGACTTCGGCACGCCGGCCGCCGCCTGGCAGAAGAACGAACTGGGCTACTATTTCAATGCCAGCGGGCAGGCCATGCCCGCGGCGGTGCTCAAGGGCATCGACGTGTCCAAATATCAGGGAGAAGTGGATTGGGAGAAGGCCAAGGCCGCCGGGATCGACTTCGCCATCATCCGCTGCGGCTTCGGCGGCGAGTGGGACGGCCAGGAGGAAGGCTGGGCCCAGGACGACGACCAGTGGCGCCGCAATGCCGATGAGTGTACCCGCCTGGGCATCCCCTTCGGCGTGTACCTGTATTCCTACGCCACCAACGAGGAGGAAGCCCGCTCCGAGGCCGACCATGTGGCCCGCCTGCTGGGGCTGGTGTCCCCGCCGCAGGAAGGGCTGGAAGATTATACCGCCAACCCGTACCAGCTCTCCTACCCGGTATACTATGACCTGGAGGACCAGAGCATCAGCGATATCTTCCCGGACGAGATGGCTGCCATCACCAAGGCGTTCTTTGACCGCCTTACGGAACTGGGCTATACCGGCGAACAGGGGCTGTATGCCTCGCTGAACTGGGTGCGCGCCCGCTTCAGCGACCCGGCTTTCGACCCCTGGAGGGATAACCTCTGGATCGCCCGCTTCTCGGACTCGCTGGGCTACACCGGCACCTATGATATGTGGCAGTGCTCCTACACGGCGCCCGGCGCCGATTACGGCGTGCAGAGCGAGACCGTGGACATCGACTTCGTCATGCGGCCTTTCGCCTTCACCGGCATCGCGGAGGGCATGGGCAAGGCCGTCGATCCTGTCATGGTCAACGATACCCGCCAGATCGAACTGCATCTGGACGGCAAGGACGCCCGCGCCACCCTGACCACCAACCAGCCCGCCGAGGATGCGGGCGGCCAGACGGTCTATTGGCAGAGCAGCGACGAGGACGTGGCCACCGTGGACAAAAACGGCGTGGTCCGCGCCCGGGCCGACAGCGGCACCTGCACCATCACCGCCACCCTGGCCGACGGCACCGAGAGTATTTCCTGCCTGGTGCGGGTAGGCGAGATCCGGGTCCCCGTCTTTGCCACCGGGCAGTTGGCGGGCAACCGCGCCAATGAGGAAGTCAGCCTGGCCGATGTGGCGGCGCTCAAGGCGTCCACGCCGGACTCCATCCTGCTGGACGCGGGCGGCAGCCTGCACGGCACCCTCAGCGCCAGCATGACCGGCGGCATGGATATGCTCAGCGCCTTCTCCGGCGCGGGGTATGACCTGCAGGCTTTCGGGGCCGGGGACCTGGCCTACGGCATCGCCCGCCTGCGCAGCGACGCCAACATGGCCGCCGGGCCTTCCCTGGCCGCCAACCTGCGCGATTCGGAGGGTTCGGCCATCTTCTACCGTTCCACCAGTTGGAACCGCAACCGCATCACCAACGGCATGAACTACATCGTGGAGCGTGCCGGGTATAAGATCGGCTTCTTCTCGCTGGCGGACGCCGCGACAGTGACCGAAAAGATCGGCCTTGTCAACGAGGAAACGCCGCTGGCCAACGATATGATCCAGACCGCGGGCGAACAGGTGGCCGCCCTGCAGGCCGAGGGGGCCGACGCCATCCTCTGCATCGCCACGCCGGGCGTGGATGTGAGCGCCCTGCAGGAATCCCTGGCCGGGCTGGGCGTCACCGCCATCATCGACGGCGGCGCGACCGAAAACCAGAACGCTTCCATCCCGGTGCTGGCCGCGGGCCATGCGCTGGGGGCGGTGGGCCGCCTGGACCTGGTCTTTACCCAGGGCGGCGGCTGCCGCGTGGAACTGGCTGAACCCGTGGTGGACAACACGCTGCAGGCTGACCGCGCCACCTGGGAAAGCTACGGCAGCGGCGAACAGGAGGAAGCGGCGGCGCCCGATGCCGCCGACCCGGAAAAGGATACCGCGGCCGATGCGGCTGACCCCAGCGCGCCCACCGAGCGCGCCGACGAGGCCCTGCAGGCAGGGGCGGACGCCTACTTTGCGGCAGCCGCCACGCTGGAAGGGCTGGACGCCGACGATACCAGCATCCTGAACACCACGCTGTTCATCTATGCTGAAAACCCCGACGCCGACCGCACCATCAGCTACGCCAACTATCTGGCCGCGCTGTATGAGGAGATTGCGGAAAACGACCGGGAACACTGGCCCGAAGGCTGGGCCGACGCGGAAGCCACCGGCGTGGCCGGCGGCGTGACCGAACTGGAATACGGCGACGTGACCCGGCAGGAATTGCTGGATTCGCTGCCCGCCACATCCCGGCTGGTGCTGGTCTCCACCACCGCCGACGCGGCCAGCAGCCTGATCGACGGCGGTTCGGTGACCCGCACCTATCAAAAGAGCCTGACCGGCTATGAGCCGGAGGGCGACACCGTCCTGCTGGTGGGCGATACCACGACCTTGCAGGCCCTGGGCGAGGGCAACTATACCATCCTGCGCGACTACGGCGACCTGTTCTGGGACGTGCGCATGAACATCAACGATAACACCAGCAATTTCACGGAATATTTTGTCCTGCCGGAAGCGCCCACCTACGGCGTGGGCCGCAACCCGTAAAGGGCCCCTGAGCCGCGCAAAAATACCGGCGAACGGTTCGGGCGCACCTTGAAAACAGGACTTTTGCAGGGAGGTATGAACTGTATGAAACTGACCTTTTTGGGCGCTGCGCGCGAAGTCACGGGCAGTTGCACCCAGCTGGAAGCCGCGGGCCACCGGCTGCTGGTGGACTGCGGCATGGAGCAGGGCCGCGACGTGTACGAGAACGAGGACCTGCCCTATGCACCGGGCACCTACGAGGCGCTGCTGCTGACCCATGCCCACATCGACCATTCGGGCCAGATCCCCTACCTGTACAAAAACGGGTACCGCGGGCCGATCTATTCCACCGATGCGACGATGGACCTCTGCGGGATCATGCTGCGGGATTCGGCCCACATCCAGGAGCAGGAAGCCGAGTGGAAAAACCGCAAGGCCCAGCGCAGCGGCGCCGCGCCGGTGGAGCCGGATTACACGGTGGAGGACGCCGAAAAGGTCATGAAGCAGTTCGTGCCCTGCGCCTACAACGCCTGGCAGACGCTCTTTGACGATGCGGGCGGCCGGATCGAGGTGCTGTTCACCGACGTGGGCCACCTGCTGGGCAGTGCGTCCATCTCCATCCGCGTCACCGAGCCGGGCGGCGAGCCGGAGATCATCGTCTTTTCGGGCGACATCGGCAACGTGCGCCAGCCCCTCATCAAGGACCCCGTCACGCCCAGGCACGCCGACTATCTGGTGATGGAGTCCACCTACGGCGACCGCAGCCACGGCGAACGCCCCGATTATATCGGCGAACTGACCGAGGTGCTGCAAACTACGTTCGACCGCGGCGGCAACGTGGTCATCCCCAGCTTTGCCGTGGGCCGCACCCAGGAACTGCTGTATTTTATCCGCCAGATCAAGGCTGAGGGCCGGGTCCATGGGCACGACGGGTTCCCGGTCTTTGTGGACAGCCCGCTGGCCAGCAGATCCACCACGATCTTCCGCGAAAACTATATGGAATGTTACGACGAGGAGGCCATGGCCCTGGTGCGCAGCGGCCAGAACCCCCTGTGGTTCCCTGACCTGCACATCAGCGAAACCAAGGAGGAATCCGTCGCCATCAACAGCGACCCCACGCCCAAGGTGATCCTCTCGGCTTCCGGCATGTGCGACGCGGGCCGTATCCGCCACCACCTGAAATACAACCTCTGGCGGCCGGAATGCACGGTCCTGTTCGTGGGCTTCCAAAGCCCCGGCACGCTGGGCAACGCCCTGCTGGGCGGCGCCAAGGAGGTCAAACTCTTTGGGGACGAGATCCAGGTCAAGGCGTCCATCCGCCAACTCAGCGGGCTTTCGGGCCATGCGGACCAGGACGGGCTGGCAAACTGGCTCCGCGCCTTTGATGAAAAACCGAAGTTCGTCTTTGTCAACCATGGCGAGGACGCGGTGGCCGACCACTGGGCCCGCCGCCTGCGGGAAGAAGGCTATGAAGCCGAAGCCCCCTATAACGGCGCGGTCTGGATCGCGGAAGGCGGCCGGGTGGTCTGTGCCGAAACAGGCAACACCCGCAAGATCGTCAAAACGCCGGGCGTGGCTACCGTGCGCAGCAGCGCAGTCTACGACCGCCTGGTCAACATGGGCAAGCGCCTGATGGTGGTCATCCAGCACAACCAGGGCGGTGCCAACAAGGACCTGGCCCGCTTCGCCAGCCAGATCGCCAGCCTGTGCGACAAATGGGACCGCTGATCGCAGTCCCGATCATTCGTTCCAAAGGGGGAACGCCGACTTTGTGGCATCCGATCAAACATTATAAGACCATCCACCATCACAAAATGCTGGTCATGCGGTACTGCTTCCGCTGCGGGCTGTACTGGCAGGGGCTTACCCATGACCTGAGCAAACTGGCCCCCGTGGAATTTCTGGCGGGCGCCAAATACTGGCAGGGCAACTGCAGCCCTAACAACGCCCAGCGCCAGGCCGAAGGCTACAGCGCCGCCTGGCTGCACCATAAAGGGCGCAACAAGCACCATCTGGAATACTGGATCGACTACACGCCCGGCGGTGACCACTCCCTGGGCGGTATGCGGATGCCCGCGCGCTATGTGGCCGAAATGGTCTGCGACCGTATCGCCGCCAGCAAAAACTATATGGGCAGCCGCTATACCGACGCCAGCGCCTGGGAGTATTACGACCATGGCCGGGACCATCTGGTCCTTCACCCTGAGACCCGCCGCGAACTGGAGGAATGCCTGCTGATCCTGCGGGACCAGGGGGAGGACGCCTGCTTTTCCCACATCCGCAAAAACCTGCTGGGGAAAAGCCGGTAAACCCGCAGAAACAGACGCATCACCAAGGTGATGCGTCTGCTTTTTTATTAGTGCTTTAGCAAAGACCTTTCGCGAATAAGCGAAAGGTCAACAAC
>SAMEA3387515__coassemble_2012_pt1 | contig 24933 bp, 17 predicted proteins | sample SAMEA3387515__metabat2_high_PE_016 | metagenome-assembled genome bin SAMEA3387515 (sample SAMEA3387515) | Felis catus | biome: Faeces | place: United Kingdom | collected 2012
ATTTATAATTAGAATAATCTCCCTCTTCCCCGCCAAGCCGGAAGTTGTGTAAAACCTAGAAGAGAATCGTACCGGCAGGCTTCTCAAGAGGCCGTGAAAAATCTGGCACTTGCATTGCTTACCTCACAGCCCGTAAACGAGCGTTGTTTATCCCAAATCAACTTCTTAGCAATAATATAAGTTTTACTTCCTTCTCGCTTCACTCGATGCTTGAAGCTAGAGCTTTTTACTCTCCTCAGCAGAGCTTGGTAGGGGGGCATTTGCTAAATGCACACAAAAAACGAGCGTTGAAACTTACGTTTCAACGCTCGTTTGATGGCGTGGGTTAACAGAATAGATACATTTGGCAATTCTTGGAAAACCGGCCTTTTGGGAGTAATCAACTGTTACCAGGCATCCTCCGGCCAGATCCTCTGCCAAAATACCTATTCTTTTCATCTAAATTATAGCATGCACAAGGAGAAAACACAACACTTTTACTTCAAGTTATCGTTCTCCACGAGCCTTTTTTTCGCTGGGCTGCTGACTCTGCTTCCACTTCCCTTGGAAGAGTTCTTCGGTAGTACATTCTTCAGGGTAATAGAAGTTTTTTCGCACCCAGCCGTTTTCTTGGTAGACTTCCGTAATGATACGATCGGATAGAACCTCAATAATGATATCCTCTCCGATTGATGTTTTCCCAAGGAGCGGTACAGGGTACTGCTCGTGATTCTTACACAGTTCACGCATCGAGCCCCAATCGCCCGAATCAAAGACCACTTGCTTCAGCACTTCATCCGATATTCGCAATCATCCTTTCCCATCTATGATGTTTTTCATTCAGCAAGATGTAAAGCACATCGGAGGGTCGGGAACTCCGTCTGTGATTATTTCCTTGGCCATCTCAAGTACAATCTTTTCCTTGAGATAACTGAATTGGCACTCGCCGTCTTCGTTTATGTTACGTTCCAGCAGTTCCTCGATTTCTTTCAGGAGCTGCCGCAGGGTTTCCGCTTGATCCATATTATTTTTCACCTTCTTTTCAGGTGCCGGCCATAATGAAGTCATATAGGGCTCCTGGCTCCTTCAGGCACCATTCTTTTGTCCCATCCTCAGTCCAGACCTTATAGTCTGGAGAGGCATCATAAGAAAAGCTCCGGCCTTTTCAGGCCAGGGCTTGGTAGGTGTGGGGCAGAATGTAACCTGTTCGCTTCCGGGATATAAATATCAAATAGCCCCGCTTGCGCGGGGCTATACTTGTGCAGTTGCAGACTGCACCTTTATTTTGGCAAAGGGAGTTTTTCTTTCTGCAATATCGACTATAGTCTTCTTTGGAACCACTCGCCCAGCGAGTGGTTTTTGTTATACAAAACCGCCGCACCCGGCTCTGCCGGGAGGCGGCGGCGTGGTATCAAAATTGCATCAGGAACAACACCCAAGGCTCGGTTTGGATGGGTACGGATTCAGGATTTTATGTGGCGCACCCAACCCGAAGCAGGTCGCTTGGGGGATATTTCGCTTCTGCTGACAGGGAGGGCTCAGGGCTCCACCCGCACCGTCAGGCGGGAGGCGTGCAGCCCACCGTGGTATACCCGGTTATGGGCCACCACGGTCCGGGCGGAAGCAAAACCTTCCCGTGTGTTACTGTTGGGGAAAATGAAATTCTTGGCGCTGGAGGTGACGGTCACCCGGATGCGGTGGCCTTTCCGGAAGCAGTTGGACAGCTTGGTGGTACGGATCTTCAGGCAGACGATCTCGCCTTCCTGCAAAAACTCTGACCGGGCAAAGCCGTTGCGGTATCGGGCGCTGAGCAGGCCGTCCGCCAGTTTGATGGACCGGCCGTTCTCGTCCACATCGGTAACACGCACCACAAAATCAGTATCCGGCGCGTCAGAGGAAATATACAGCTCCACCGTCATATCGCCGGTCAGGACCAGGTCCTCCTCCAGCACGGGGGAGGTGTAGCACAGCAGGTCCTGGCGCAGTTCCTCCTGGGTGTAGTCCTCCGGCACCTCGATCTCGTTCTCCGACATATCGATGATGTGCTGGGATGGATGCTCGGGGTCATAGGCGTAGCCGTCGCTGTTCTCCTGCTCCGGCTTGGCAAAGGTCAGCCGCCCGTCCCCGGCGGAGGTGTTGGCGTGGCCGTCGCTGTCCAGGTACAGGTGGGTGACCTGGGTCTCGGGTACCGGCCAGTTTTCGGCGGTCTTCCATACCTCCTGCCCCAGAGTGTAGTATTCCACAGGGGCGGTCTGGTCGATGCCGTTGTCCACCTCCTTGAGGTGATGCTCGAACCAGCGGAAATACAGCCAGTCCAGATCAAAGCGCAGCGCCTGGCTGCCGAAGGATACCCCGTGCATATCGTACTTGCTGTTGCCGCTGTGCTGCCAGGGCCCCAGAATGACCTTGCGCATGCCCCGAGGGAAGTCGTGGACCAGTTCCAGGGCTTCGGTGGTGCCCATGCCGTTGTCGTCAAACCAGCCGGACTGAATCAGCGCCGGAATCTGCGCCCCGACGGAACGCTCCTGCCAATTGGACCGACGCCAGAAATCGTTGTAGTCGCTGGGTTCCAGCCACCGTGTGATGAAGGGCACATCGTATCCCAGGGCCTTTTTGGGCAGGTCGGTCAGGGGGCGAATGTTCAGCACTTCCTCCCAGTCGTCGCGTTCCATCAGTTCGGGGTGGAAGGTTTTCTGAGACACCGCAAAGGCCCAGGCCAGCATGCCCGAGGTGAAGGACCCGCCCCGGCGGGGCAGATCCACAAAGGAGCTGCCCGCGCAGACCACGCTGATCAGAGCTTTCAGGTGGGGGTTGCCGCTGGCAGCGGCCGCCCACTGTACATAGCCCAGGTAGGAACCGCCCACCATGCCGATGCGTCCGCTGCACCAGGGCTGGGCGGCGATCCAGTTCAGGGTATCGTCGCCGTCCTCTACCTCGTGGTAGTTGGGCAGCCATTCGCCTTCGCTGGCGTTGCGGCCGCGCACATCCTGTACCACCACCGCATAGCCGCGCTGGACATAGCGGTAGTAGACTTCACAGCCGTCCTCCTTGCCGTAGGGGGTGCGCACCAGTACCGCGGGTATCGGGGCGCCGCAGCCTTTGGGCAGGTATACGTCGGTGGAAAGATGTACCCCGTCCCGCATGGGCACCGGGAATGTCCCCGCATGCTCTACCGGGAACAATTGTTCCTCCGGCCAGGTCGAGCGCCACAGGCGCAGGATGGTCTCCTCCTCGGCACCGGGTTCCACCAGCACCGTGACCATCTCCCGGGCAGGGCAGGTGACGGCGATCAGCCGCCCTTCTTTCATCTGTTTGTTGTTGGGGAATTTTACATCCCGCTGCAGGTAGCTGCAGCCGTCTTCGCTGGTGTAGCGCTCGCCGCACAGGGAAACTTCCCCGGTACCCTGCAGGCCCGCCTCGTAGCGGGACAGGTTCTGCCCCAGGGCGGCAAAGTCCATTTTTACAAAGGAACGGTAAAAATCCCGGTCCTGGTCGGTCAGGTCCTGCCAGTCCAGCAGCGCGCCGGTGTGCACGTCCAGTTTCTGGATCTGGGGTGTGCCGTCGCCCAGGCGCAGCCTGCCGTACAGGATGCCCGAAACATATAAGTCAAAATTACGCATTTCCGTTTCTCCCGTTTTCCGGTCAGGCGCCGATCAAGGCACGGATGGCATAGGCTACACCGATGCCCACATAGTTGCCCAGGGCACCGGCCAGTACGCCCATGAGCAGACCGATGTTGATAAGGGTCTTCCACTGGGCGCTGGAGGCGATGAGGGCAGCGGTGGGGCCATCTGAGATGCAGCCTACGATGGACAGCAGCACATACTCAAAGCGGACTTTCAGCAACCGGGTGATGAGCAGGTGCAGCAGAATGGAACAGGCGATGACGCAGAAGCAGAACAGGGTGATGTAGAAGGTGGAGCCGAAGAACTGCTGCAGGTCCACCGCAAAGCCGATGGTCACCAGGAACAGCAGCGCCACAAAGAGGCCCAGGTCAAAGTTGCCGCGCAGCTTGCGGATGGCGGGCACCTGCGCCAGGATGATGGAGAAGGTGGTGATGAGCAGGATGCGGCCCGCGCTGCGGAATCCTTCCCCGAATACTACCGAGGAGATGCCGGTAGCGGCCCACACGGTGCCGAAGCCGATGGCCAGCAGCCAGGCGATTTCCTGGATGGACCATTCCTTGGAGGCCATCAGTTCCTCGTGGTCGCCGTCGCCCAGCAGTTCCAGCTCGCTCATTTCATAGGGCCACAGCTTTTTCAGCCGTTTGGAATTCTTGTACAGGGCGGGGGCGGCGAACATCAGGATTAGTGTGGGAATGCCCACCACATAGTCGGCGGCGTTGGCCGAGGCGATGGTGGTCTTGCTGGCCTCCAGACCCACGGCGATGGCGGTCAGGTTGGAGCTGCCGCCGGTGTAGGTGCCCACGAACATGCCGGCAACCTTCCAGCCTTCGTCGATCTTGCCGGCGAACAGCACGCCGAACACCAGAGCCGCCACACAGACGCTGAATATGGCCGACACCAGCGCAATGACCGGCTCTTTGGACAGCTTGCGCATCTGTTTCAGGTCCAGACTCAGCAGGCAGATGGAAACGGACAGCGGCACGCAGTAGCTGCTGATGGCATCATAGGTAGCGCTGGAGGTGGGCACGATCCGCAGGTTGGACATCACGATGCCCATGACGATAACCGTCAGGGCCGGGCCCAGCGTTTTGAACGCCTTGAACCGCTGCAGCCAAAATCCCAGAGCGACTGTGGCGAACATGATGAACAGGAGCGCGCCTTCGGAGGAAAAAATCGTATTCGGCATAATGTACCTCTCTCTGCGGGGGGCCGCTTAAAAATCAATGTCGATGCCAAGGCCCGGCTTGTCGGACAGAGTGTAGACACCGCCGTTCACGGCAAAACCGCCGGGCATGCCCATCTCGGGGTCCACTGCGTACATAAAGCTGTCGCAGTCCGCCTCGGTGATGTTTTGCTTGGCAGCGACCAGACTCACACCGGCGGCAATGGCCACCTTGGTCTCCAGCATGCAGCCCACCATGCACTGTACATGGTTCGCCTCGGCAATGGCGTTGATCTTTTCCGCCGGGTACAGGCCGCCGCACTTCATCAGTTTGATGTTGATGATGTCTGCGGCATCAATCTTGCAGGCTTTCGCCGCGTCAATGGGAGAGTGGACCGACTCGTCCAGCATGACCTTCAGGTCCACCTTGGAACGCACAAACCGCATGCCGTCCAGGTCCCAGCTGGGCAGGCACTGTTCCACGGCTTCCACGCCCACCTGTTCAAAGGCTTTCAGAGTGCGCACCGCATCGCTGACCGTGTAGCCCTGGTTGGCGTCCACACGCAGGCGGATGTTGGGGCCCACGGCCTGGCGGATCAGGGTCAACGCCTGGATGTCCTGGGCCGGGTTGATGCCCGCTTTGATTTTCAGGATGGTGAAACCGTCCTTCTCCACCCGTTCACGGGCTTCGGCAGCCATAGCTTCCGGCGTGTCGATACCTACCGTCATGTCGGTGACGATCTGGTTCACGCTGCCGCCCAGCACCTTATACAGAGGCTTGCCCATCAGCTTGCCCTTGATGTCGTACAGGGCAATATCCACCGCGGCCTTTGCCGAGGTGTTGCCTGACAGCAGGCGGTCCATCATGCAATGGATGCCCTCAATATCCAACGGGTCCATGCCGATCAGTCCGGTGCGGAACAGCTTCAGCGCTTCCAGTACGGTGGCGGTGCTCTCGCCGGTCACCGGCTCAAAGGGAGCAGCCTCGCCGATGCCCCACAGGCCTTCGTCGGTGGTGATCTTTACCAGCACGTTCACCGAATGGTCCTGTACCGCAAAGGCAATACGGAAGGGCTTTTTCATAGGGATTCGAATGGTTTCCACCTTTACATCTGTGATTTTCATGGGATGCCTCCTGCACAGTAAAATTTTATACAATTTTACTATTTCTAAAAATCATCGTCAAGTGTTTTCGGTTTTTTCACTTTTTTGAATAATTTTGGAGGAATTGGTGGGGATATGTTTGATTTTTGGAGTAAAATTTTATAAATAGCAAAAAAATCCTCACTTATTTACGCACAGGCTGTTTTGTGATATACTGTAAACGAAATCTTTACAGAAAAGCAGGAGGTCCTATGCTGGGCGAACAGGTACGAAATATTCGGAAAAAGCGGGGCATCACTCTCAAGGAACTGGCCGAAAAGACCGGCCTGTCCATCGGGTATATCTCCCAGATTGAGCGCAACCTCACCGACCCGTCCCTGTCCACCCTGCGCAAACTCAGCGCCGCCCTGGACATACCCACCTATCTGTTTATGGGGGGCGAGAGCAGTACCGGCCTGACGACCCGTCAGGCGGACGTGATGATCCTTTCCCAGCCCAACTCCAATATACGGTATCATCTGCTCACCCCCATGCCCAACGGGGATTTTGTGCCCCAGTCGTTGGTCATACGCTTTGAACTGGAACCCCACTGCAAGGACGGCGACCTGCCGGTAATCCATCCTAGTGAGGAAATCCTGCTGCTGGAACAGGAGCAGCTGGATGTACTGGTGGAGTCCGAGACCATCCGCCTGAACGCCGGGGATACCACGGTGGTGCAGTCCAACCTGCCCCACATTGTTTCCAACCCTGGGGATACCACAGCGGTGGGGTTGGCGGTGTTCACTCCGGCCATTTGGTTCCCCAACAACCGGCGCACCCTCAACCGCGGTGGCGAAACCTAAATGTTCGCATAGGAATACCAAAAAGAAGTACAGCCAATTGCCTGTACTTCAGACTGTCGAAAAAGGTCACCGGAAGGTGGCCTTTTTCTCGTAAATGGGAAGAAAATAAGATGAATGGTGTAAGGTGATAAAAAATGCCGGTGAAGAACGCCGGAAAACGAGGACAACGGGAATTGGAATGTGGTCCAATTCGCCACAAAATGCACCTGTTCTTTCACTATTTTTTCTATCTGTCTTCTTGTTTTCAAACAGAAAACCTGCCCTGGCCTGATTGCCAAAGCAGGTTTCTCCACAAGCTGACGCGCTTTTCTCTACAGAAAGCGCGTGATTTTTATTCATTGCTTGTTCGTTTTACTTTTGTCCCATGCTCAGTCCAGACCTTATAGTCTGGAGAGGCATCATAAAGTAGTCGAAGCTTTGAGCTGGAACAATCAATTCCTGCAATGGACTGGAAGTTTATCATCGGGGAAAAAGGCATGCTTGGCCAGATTCAATACAGACGCAAAAGCAGAAATTTCGGCATTTTAAACAAAAATAAGCCGATTATTTCTACAACAAATTTTCTTAAAAAAGGGAAAATCGGGGAATAATCTAGTGGAGCTGAGTAGCCACTTGTGATTATTTCAAAAAGTTAATAATTTGTTTACAATTTAACCGGGTCAAAAATCGGAAAAAGCGATTCAAACCAGTCAAAATAAGCCTCAAAATCGGTAGTCGTTAGTTCAAGTCCTCACCAAAGCCCGAAATAGGCGAAAAATATCTTTCAAACTGGAGCTTAATTTTGGGCACGAAAAAACCCCGTAAACGGCTTGTTTACGGGGTTTTCCGGTCTTATATCTTTTTTGTTAAGACAATATGGTTGCGGGGACAGGACTTGAACCTGCGACCTCCGGGTTATGAGCCCGACGAGCTACCATCTGCTCTACCCCGCGATATATCGGCACCGTTGTTTTGGGTGCCTGATTATAATACCACAGTGCGGGGCAAATGTCAAGCAGTTTTTTTGAAAATCCGGCGGAAAAATCCGCCGCGGCTCGCGCGCTCAGGACAGCTCGAACATACCGTTATACAACTGGTAATACTCGCCCTTATGGGCCAGCAGTTCTTCATGGGTGCCGCGCTCCACGATGCGCCCATGCTCCAGCACGATGATGGCGTCGGCATTGCGCACGGTGGACAGCCGGTGGGCGATCACGAACACCGTGCGCCCTTCCATCAGGCGGTCCATGCCCTTTTCGATCAGGGCTTCGGTGCGGGTGTCGATGCTGGACGTGGCTTCGTCCAGGATCAGCACCGGCGGGTCCGCCACCGCCGCGCGGGCGATGGCCAGAAGCTGCCGCTGGCCCTGGCTCAGGTTCGCGCCGTCGGACGTGACCATCGTTTCATACCCCTGGGGCAGGCGGCGTATGAAGGAGTCCGCATTGGCGATGCGGGCCGCCTGCTCAATTTCCTCCTGGGTGGCGTCCAGCTTGCCGAAGCGGATATTATCCGCCACGGTGCCGGTGAACAGGTGGGTATCCTGCAGCACGATGCCCAGGGAACGGCGCAGCGCGTCCTTGCGGATGAGCCGGACGTCGATGCCGTCATAGGTGATGGACCCCGCCGTCACATCGTAGAAGCGGTTGATGAGGTTGGTGATGGTGGTCTTGCCCGCGCCGGTGGAACCCACGAAGGCAATTTTCTGCCCCGGTTTGGCGTAGAGCGAAAGCCCCTGCAAGATCAGGCGGCCCCGCTCATAGCCAAAGTCCACGTTATGGAACCGCACATCGCCGCACAGCGGCACAAAGGGCACGTCGGGGCGGCTGCGGTCGCACCAGGCCCAGCGGCCGCCTGCGCCGTCCGCCGCGGGGACCAGCGCCCCGCCGGGGGCTTCCTGCACGGCCACGAGGTCGATGGTGCCCTCGTCGGTCTCGGGCGTTTCCTCCATGGTGGTGAAGATACGCTCGGCGCCCGCCAGCGCCGCCAGCAGGAAGTTGCCCTGCTGGGTGAACTGGTTGATGGGCATGGTGGTCTGGCGCACAAAGACCAGATAGCTGGCCAGGCTGCCCAGGTCGGTCCAGCCCTTCATGACCATAAGGCCGCCCAGCACCGCGATGACCGCATAGTTGATATACCCGATGCTGACCACCGCCGGGATCATGGTGGCGGCGTAGCTTTGGGCGCCGGTACCGGCCTGGCGCAGTTTTTCGTTGCGGGCGGCAAAGCCCTGCAGGTCGGCCTGCTGGTGGTTGAACACCTTGATGACCTTTTGCCCGGCGATCATTTCCTCGATATAGGCGTCGAGTTCACCCAGGCAGCCCTGCTGCCGGGCGTAGTAGGCGCGGCTGCGGCGGGTACTGAAATTGATATACCAGAACATGGCGGCATACCCCACCAGCACCACCAGCGAAAGCTGCCAGTTCAGCACGAACAGCAGAATCAGCGTGCCCACGACCTGCACGAAGGTCTGGATCACGAGGGCGAAGCTGTTGTTCAGCGCGTCGGACACGGTATCCACATCGTTGGTGAACAGGCTCATCAGATCACCATTGCGGTTGGTATCGAAGAATTGCAGCGGTAGTTTTTGCAGGTGGGCGAAAAGGTCGCGGCGGATCTCCCGCAAGATTTTCTGGGCCGCGCGGACCATGATCTGGGTATAGCCCAGCGTGCAGAGGGCGCCCACCAGATAGATGGCCGCCGTGATGCCCACGCCCTGCGCCAGATGGGCAAGGGTGCCGTCCTCCAGCAGGCCGTTGACGACCGGGCGGATCATGTAGGTGCCCAGCAGGGACGCCAGGGCGCTGACCGAAGCCAGCACAGCCACCAGCGCCAGCAGGATGCGGTGGCGGCCCAGGTAGCGGCCCAGGCAGCCGAGGGTATAGCCGAGGTTTTTGGGGCGGCGGCCGCCGGTGACTTTCATCATTGTGCGGCGCCCCCTTTCATCTGGGAATAATAAATTTCCTGATAGATGCTGTCATGGGCCAGCAGGTCGTCGTGGGTGCCGACGGCGTGCAGGCGGCCATCGTCCAGAATGACGATCATATCGGCGCTCTGCACCGAGCTGATGCGCTGGGCGATGATGAGTTTGGTCACATCGGTCAGTTCCGCCAGGGCGTGGCGGATGCCGGACTCGGTCGCGGTATCCACGGCGCTGGTGGAATCGTCAAAGATGAGGACTTTGGGATGTTTGAGCAGCGTGCGGGCGATGCAAAGGCGCTGTTTCTGCCCGCCGGAAACATTGACGCCGCCCTGGCCCAGGTCGGTATCCAGCCCGTCGGGCATGCGGCGCAGAAATTCCTCGGCGTGGGCCGCCCGGCAGGCCGCCCACAGTTCTTCGTCGGTGGCGTCGGGGCTGCCCCACTTCAAATTATCGCGGATGGTGCCGGAGAACAGCAGGTTTTTCTGCAACACGATGCCCACGGCGTCCCGCAGGGCCGCCAGGTCATAGTCCCGCACATCGCGCCCGCCGACCCGGACGGTGCCCTGGGTGGCGTCGTACAGGCGGGGGATCAGTTGGACCAGCGTTGTCTTGGCCGAGCCGGTGCCGCCGATGATGCCCACGGTGGCCCCTGCCGGGATATGCAGCGTGATATCGGACAGGGCGTTTTTCTCGGCCTGGGGGTTATATTTGAAGCTGACGTTGTCGAAGTCCACGGCGCCGTCGGGGATGACGGCGGCCGGGTGTTCGGCGTTGGCGAGGTCAGGCTGTTCGGTCAGCACCTGGCTGATACGGCGGGCGCTGGCCAGCGAGCGGGTCATTTGCAGGAACACGCCGGAGAACATCATGACCGAGTTGAGGACCTGCAGCACATAGCTGAGGAAGGCGGTCAGGTGGCCGACGCTCATGGAACCGTCGAGGATGAAGGTGCCGCCGAACCACATGATGCACAGGATGGCCGCGTACATGACCGCCTGGAAAGCGGGGGTATTGAGCACGGCGTGGCGGAAGGTCTCGGTGCTGGCGTCGCACAGTTCGCCGTTGACGGCGTCGAACTGTTCATTTTCCCAGTCGCCGCGCACGAACGCCTTGATGGCGCGGATGCCGGTGAGGGATTCCTGGATGCGGCCGTTCAGATGGTCGACGGCGCGCTGCTGGCGGCCGTACAGCGGCGCCACGCGGCTGACGATCCAGCCCAGCATCAGGGCCAGGATGGGGGTGGCGACCACGAACACGAGCGTCAGGCGCGGGCTGAGGATGAAAGCCATGCCCAGCCCCATGCAGAGCATGACGGGGCTGCGGACCAGCGGGCGCAGGCCGGTGTTGACGGCGTTGAGCAGCACGGTGGCGTCGGTGGTCATGCGGGTGACGAGCGACGCGCCGGAGAAGCGGTCCAGGTTGGCGAAGTCGAATTTTTCCACCGCCGCGTATTCGGCGCGGCGCAGTTCCGCCGCGAAGCCGTTGGCGTACCGTGCCGCGAACCGCGCGTACAGCAGGCCGGTGACGAGCGCCAGCACCGCGCACAGCGCCATCAGCCCGCCCTGGCGCAGGATGATGCCCATATCCTGCGCGGGCACGCCCTCGTCGATCAGGGTGGACATCAGCACGGGGATCACCATTTCAAACCCGCACTCCACCACGATCAGGGCCACGGCGGCGATCAGGTCCCGGTGGTATGGTTTGCCGTAACGGAAGATCAGCCGAAGATCCTGCATCTTTTTCCCCCCTCTTGTCCTTTCTTGAAAGAAAGGACCAAAGAACTTTTATCCAAAATCGCATATTCATGCGATTTTATAGCAGAGAATTTCAAATCCGTCCCCATCGACGGACATGTGCCGGCGATGGGGACACATACAGGGAAATTTACCCCAAAATTGTGTGCGAGGAGCTATGCGACGAGTGCGCGGTTTTGGGGTAAATTTTGTCGAAGGGGATTCCAAAGAGGGGAAACAGGAGCGTCAGGCGCCAGCCGTGCGCGACTGTTGCCCCTTTTGAAGCGTCAGCGCCTAGTCGGGATCTGGCTGGCGACGATGGCGGCGAACATCAGCCCGCAGCCCGCCAGTTCGGCGGGGGTAAGGGTCTGGCCCAGCAGCAGCCAGCCCGCCAGCGCGCTGAACACACTTTCCAGACACATCGCCAGACTGGCGATGGTGGGGTCCAGCGCCTTCTGGCCCACGATCTGCAATGTGTAGCCCAAACCACCGGAAATGATGCCGCAGTACAGGATGGACACCGCCGCGCCCTGGAACTGCGCGGGGCTGGGGTCCTCGAACACGAACATGAACACGGTGGACAGCACCGATACCGTAAGGAACTGCATGAAGCTGAGCTGCACGCCCTCCAACTGGTGGCTGTAATGGTGCACCAGCAGAATTTGCAGCGTGAACAGCGCCGCGCCCGCCAAAAGCTGCCATTCGCCCCCGGTCAGTTCCAGGGTATCGCGCCCGGCCAGGCACAGCAGGTACAACCCCACCACGCTGGCCGCCACGCAGATCCACAGCTTGGCGCCGGGCCGCCGCCCCAAAAAGATGCCGCAGACCGGCACCAGCACCACATACAGCGCCGTGACGAAGCCCGCTTTGGCCGTGCTGGTGGTGCCGATGCCCATCTGCTGGGCAGCCGACGCCGCAAACAGCGCCATGCCGCACAGCACGCCGCCCTTGACCAGCGTTTTGCCGTGGATCCAGAAAGGCAGGCGGTGCCCATGACGGCGCTGGTCCTGCCGCCGCACCACCAGCAGGCCCAGCAGGCAGGCACAGGCCAGCCAGCTTCGGCTTGCCAAAAAGGTGTACGGCCCCATGTACCCGCTGCCCACGCTCTGGAACACAAAGGCAGTGCCCCAGATCAGCGCGCAGCCCACCAGCATCAGGGTATGTTCCAGTTGCCTGCGTTCGTTCTTTCCCATAAACTTCCTCCCCTGCCGTCAGCCACAAAACTGCCCGCGCTGTCAAAAAAGACGGCACGGGCAGAGGCGTTCGGTCTTATTCTTCTTCCCCTTCAATGGCGGTCAGTTCCTCGCTGCCGAGGCCCTGCACTTTCAGCCCGCCGGTGATATAAAACGCGCTGGAATCGTAGCTGATATACACTTTATACTGCTTGCCGGGGGTCAGGCCGGTGATCGTGTAGGTGTAGTTGGTGCCGTCGGTGGGGTAATAAACGGTGGAACCGATCACATAGCTGGTCTTGGTCTGGTCCTCCGACAGTTCCCACAGGGCCACCTTAAATTCCTTCAAAGTGGTGGACTCGGTGGTGGCGTAGCCGGTGATAGTCAGACTGTCGCCCGCGGGCACAAAATATTCGGTGCTGCGGTTCTGGATGCCGTTGAAAGACACATACATCGTGTCGCCCTCCACCTGGGTGGTCAGGCGGCTCTCGGTGGTGTCCATCCCTTCGGGGAAGGTCACATCGCCGCCGGGTTCGGCCATCGTTTCGTCGGCTTCGTCCTCCTGGGACGCTTCGCCGTCGATAAAGCCCAGCGCCGTGCAGGCGCTGACGATGACATCTTTCAACGCCTCTTTGGGCGAACAGGCGGACAGGCTCAGCGCCAGGCAGAGGGCCACCGCCCCCATGCTCAAAATGCGGGTACGTCTCATAAAAGCAAACCTCCGTGAGGGTGATCGTTGTGACATATGCAAATATTATACCGCATTCCGCGCCCGCGCACAAGTTTTTTGCAAAAAAACGCGGAAAGTCCTGCCGTACTGCGGCAGAAAAAAGCATTCCCCCGCCGGCGGGGTGTGCCGGCAGGGGAACGCTGCCAGAGATTCTGCGTGCAGGGGCGCGCGACGGCCGCCCCTTTGGAAACAGATTTACCGTTTGATGTCGTAACTCATGTTCATCAGGTTGCGGATGCTCTCGACATCGTCGGTAATGTTGGCGTCGCCGTGGATGGTGTGCTTGATGACGCTGGACGCCACTGCAAAGTTGATCATATCCATGGGGCGGTAGCCGTGCATCATGGCGTAGATCAGGCCGCTGGCAAAGGCGTCGCCGCCGCCCACGCGGTCCAGCACGTTGAAGGTGTACAGGCGGCTTTCAAAGGTGTGGTCCTCGTACCACATAAAGGCTTTGAGGCTGTTCTCGCTGCCGGAATGGACATAGCGCACATGGCGGCCGATACATTTCAGGTTGGGGTAACGCTCCACAAAACGCTGGAAGATCTCGTCCTGCTGCTCATAGCTGGGCTGCAGAGGCACGCCGTCCTTCCAGTCGCCCTTGCTGTGGTCCCCCTCGGCCTTCCACAGGTGGTAGGGTTCGATGCCGAACAGCACGTCCACATAGGGCAGGCAGAGGGTGCAGTAATCCCGCGCGGCTTCCCAGCTCCAGAGCTGGCTGCGGAAGTTGCCGTCAAAGCTGACGGTCAGGCCCTTTTCCTTGGCGGTGCGCAGGCAGCGCAGGATAAAATCGGCACAGTTCTGGTTCAGCGCCGGGGTGATGCCCGAAAGATGCAGCCAGTCGAACCCGTCGAACAGCGCGTCCAGGTCCACGGTGGAAAGGTCGTACTCGGTCAGGGCGCTGTGCATACGGTCGTAGATGACCTTGCTGGGGCGGATGCCGTAGCCGGTCTCCAGATAATACGTACCCAGACGGTGGGTGGGGGTCTGCTCTTTGGTGGAAAGGATCATCGGCGTGCAGTGTACGTCGTTGGAGCGCAGCCAGCGCACGGCGCTTTTGCCCAGCGAGTTGTTGGGCACCACGCTGAAGAAGGTGGAATCCACGCCCAGGTTGGCAAGGGCCAGGGCGATGTTGGCTTCGCTGCCGCCGTAGCAGGCTTCAAAGCTGGACGCCATGCGGATCTTTTCATAGTTGGGCGGGGTCAGGCGCAGCATGACTTCGCCGATGGTGATGAACTTCTGCGGGCTTTGCTGGCCCTGCAGGATGGGGTTGTAATGCTCCATAAATACGGGCACCTCCTGTTCGTTGTGGGGGACGGCGGCATACTGCCGGATGTTGCTTCTATTGTACGGCATTCCCGCCGGGATTGCAAGGTGCATCCCGCATAGAAAACCGGGCGGCCGGCCCGGAAGCACCGCCCCCGGAACGGCCGCCCGTCCCCCTTGGAAAATGTCGAAATGTTCCTGCAGGCCGTCCGGCCGCGGCGTGTTTCCCGCCCGGTCCCAAAACGTCCTGTCCACCCCAAAAATCGCATGGATATGCGATTTTCTCTGGAGTTTCTTTGGTCCTTTCTTTGCAAAGAAAGGACTTGCGCCCCGGCGCCTTACTCTTCCAGGTCCTGCTCGAAGCGGTCGATGTTGTCCGCGCTGCCGATGACCGTGATCGTATCGCCCACGGCAAAGGCGTACCCGGCGTCAAATTCCACGTCGGTATGGCCGCTGCGCTCCACCGCGATGATGTTGATGCCATAGACCCGGCGCACATCCATCTGCTGCACGGTCCGGCCCAGCGCGCGGCCCCCGGCCGCGATACGGCGCACCTCCACGCCGTCCGCCAGCGCCACGTAATCCAGCAGGTTGCCGAAGATCAGCCGCCGCCCGATGCGCATGGCCATGTCCGCTTCCGGGTAGACGACCGACGCGCCCAGCCGCTTGAGCACCTCGCCGTGGACTTCGCTGGTGGCCTTGGCGATCACATGGGGCACGCCCATCTTGATGACCAGCATCGTCGTCAGGATGCTCATATCCACCTGCTCGCCGATGCAGACCGTGACCGTGCCGCAGTTCTGGATGCCTGTTTCTTTCAGGGCCGCTTCGCTGAGGTTGTCCACCACGAAGGCATAGTCGGTGTATTCCCGCACCTCGCGGACCTTTTCCTCGTTTTTGTCGATGGCGATGACCTCTTTGCCCGCCTGGGTCAGCGTCTTGACCAGCGCGGTGCCGAACCGGCCCATGCCGATCACACCGTACAAAGCGGAATCATTCTTTTTTCTCATATCCTATGCACCTGCCTGTTTTTTTGCGGGCATCAGCCGATGGCGATGCCTTCCTCGATATACCGGGCGGTCGGTTCGGGCCGTTCCACCCAGATGGACAACAATGTGAAGGCGCCCACGCGCCCGATATACATCGTAAGGATCAGCACGAACTTGCTGGCCTGCCGCAGCGTGGCCGTGATGCCGGCGGACAGGCCCACCGTGCCGAAGGCGGAAACTTCTTCCAGCAGGATCTGGGCGAAATCCAGCCCCGGTTCCAGCACGCACAGCAGGAAGGTCCCCGTGCAGACCACGATCAGGCCCAGCAGGGCCACGGTGGCCGCCTTGGCCAGCGAACCGCGGGGCAGGCGGCGGTGGAACGCGCCGGGCTGCCGCTTGGTAAAGATGCACCATACTTCCTGCATGAGCACGAAGAAGGTGGTCGTCTTGATACCGCCGCCCGTGGACCCCGGCGACGCGCCGATGAACATGAGCATGATGAGCACGAACAGGCCGCCGTTGCTCATTTCGGCCAGCGGCACGGTGGAAAAGCCCGCCGTGCGGGCCGATACGCTGTGGAAGAACGCCGCCAGCCAGCCCATGTGGTCGGTGATCTGCAACAGCACCGTGCCCACCGCCAGCAGCGTCAGCGTGGTGGTCAGCACCACTTTGGTGTGCAGCGTGAACTTGCGGAAGTGGAAGCGGCATTTGTGTACGTCCATAATGACAAGGAAGCCGATGCCGCCCAGAATGATCAGCACGCTGGTGACCAGATTCAGCCACACGCTGTCATGGTAGGGGATCAGGTTGCGCATGCCGCCCAGAATATCGAAGCCCGCGTTGTTGAACGCCGCGATGGAGTGGAACACGCTGACCCATGCGGCGTGCAGCGGCGGGAAGTCCCGCACGAACACCGGGAAGCTCCACACCGCCCCGGCCAGCTCGAACCCCAATGTGAGGACCAGTACGCCCCGCACCAGGCGGATCATGCCTTCCAGACTGTCCACGTTGAGGGCCTCGCGCACGAGGGCGCGGCCCTTGAAGCCGATGCGCCGCCCCGCGGCCAGCGCCAGCCCCATACCGATGGAGGTGATGCCCAGGCCCCCCACCTGGATGAGCGCCGCCACAATGAGCTGGCCCACGGGGGTGAAGGTATCGGCGGTGTCCACCACGATCAGGCCGGTGACGCAGACGGCGCTGGTCGAAGTGAACAGCGCGTCGGTCCATGTGACCGTCTGCCCCGGCCGGATGGACACCGGCAGCTTGAGCAGCAGCGTACCCAGCAGGATGACCAGCGCAAAGCTCATTGCGATCAAACGCGCGGGGGGCTGCCGTTTTATAAAATCTGTGATTGGCTTCATATCGTTCCTTCTGCGGCGCAGCGTATAAAAAAGGGCGGGTCCCTCCCCGTAAAGGGAAGTCCCGCCGCGCGGCGGGCACCCGCCCCGGCCGCACCGGATAAATAGGGCACGCGGCCCTATGACAGACTCCACCACTTATCCCGGTCTTAACGCCGTTTTAACGTCGTTGCATATTCTTTTAATATCGCCTTTACCATAGCACGAAACACCGGGCGCGTCAAGAGGACTGCGCAAATATTCTTGCCGCCGCACCCGCCGGATATGCCCGCACCGCGGGCGCGGGGCGCAGATCGCGCGCGGTTTCGCCGTTCCCGCCCGCCGGGCGGGGCGTTCTCCCCTGCCCCGTTTTTTCCCCCTGCCCGCCGGGTATTTTTTCCCTGCGTACACATTTGTGTATTGACAAAACCTACGCGCCGCCGCCCCCGCCGGGCGTTTTTACCAACGTACACATTTGTGTATTGACAAAGCCCACGCGCCGCCGGGCATTTTTGCCAGCGTACACGTTTGTGTATTGACAACGCCCGCATACCGCCGCCCCCGCCGTTTTTTGAGCGGGCCGCAGGCCCGCGGTCCACCTTATTTATTATCTATTATCTTTTATCTTTTCTCTGTTCTCAGTCTTTTCTCTATTATCTTTCTTCCCATCCTTGCGCCTGTATGCTAAATCGTGTATAATAAATTGTTACGTTCCGGTTTTTGTCTTTCCCCGGCGAAAACGCCCCGGAACATTCCCATCGAACGGTTTTATCGGAGGTGCAGCGTTGAGTCTGCAAAGTTTCAGCTTTTTCGGCTTTCTGCTGGTGGTGGCCGCGGTCTACCTGCACCTGCCCCGGCGCGCCCAAAGCCCCTTTCTGCTGGCGGCCAGCTGGCTGTTCTACTGGATGGCGATGCCGTCCATGCTGCCGGTCACCATCGTTATTGCGGCGCTGACCTACCTGTGCGGCCGCGCGCTGGAAGGCCGCCACAAGACCGCCGCGCTGCGCGTGGGCGTCGTGGGGCTGCTGGCCGTGCTGGCCTTCTTCAAATACAACGGCGCTTTTGCGGGGCTGGCGGGCTGGCGGGCCATCGCCATGCCGCTGGGCATCAGCTTTTACAGCTTTGCGGCCATCTCCTACCTGATCGACGCGGCACGCGGCGACTGCGAGGTGGAGAAGAACCCCATCCACTGCGCGCTGTTTTTGAACTTCTTCGCCACCGTCACCCAAGGCCCCATCTGCCGGGCCGGGGCGCTGATGCCCCAGTTCCGCGAGGAACACCGCTTTGACCCGGACCGCACCGTGCGCGGCCTGCGGCTGATGGCGCTGGGCCTGTTCAAGCTGGTGGCCGTCAGCGACGTGCTGGGCGTGCTGGTGGATCAGGTGTTCCCCCATTACCGCAACTACGGCGGCCCCATGCTGATCCTGGCGGCGGTGGCCTACACGTTGCAGCTTTACTTCAATTTTTCGGGCTATTCCGAAGTCGCCCGCGCCGTGGGCCTGTTCCTGGGCCTTGACCTGCCGGAAAACTTCAAGACGCCCTTCTTCGCCACCAACTTTTCGGGCTTTTGGAGCCGGTGGCACATCAGCTTTTCTTCCTGGCTGCAGGACTACCTGTTCATGCCGCTGGCCTGGGCCGACCTGACCGGCCCCACCCGCGGGCGGCTTTCGCGCCTGCCCGCCGAGGTCTGCGTGTTCACAGTGTTCTTCCTTTCGGGGTTCTGGCACGGCAACACGCTGCCGTTCGTCATCTGGGGGCTTTTGCAGGCCTGCTACCGCCTGGGCGAAGAACTGCTGCACCGCCGCTTCGGCAAGCCCAAAAAGAAAGCCCCCGCCTGGGTGCTGTGGGCCAAGCGGGCCGGGGTGTTCGCCCTGTGGTCCGTGAGCATGGTGTTCTTCCGGGTAGGTTCGGCGCCCGTTTCCGATCATATGACGGTCGGGAACGCCTTTGCTTATCTCAGAGGATGTTTCCGGGAGTGGGACTTCGACCGTTTCACCTTTAATTTGTACAACACGATCTACACCGGGTTCTATGCCAACACCATCATGGTGGCGGCCTATTACGGCTTTGTGCTGGCCGCGCTGGCGCTGGCGTTCTGGCTGGACGCCCGCCGGGCTTTCCATTATAAAAACAAGCCGTCGGAGATCGCGCTGGCGGGCGAAAAGCACCGCTGGGTGGTGTATTACCTGCTGGTGATCTTCCTGCTGGCGGGCTACATCATGCAGAGCGGCGGGTTTGGCACCGCGGGCTTTGGGATGTACGCGGGGTTCTAACAATGCAGCTTCGCTGCTCTTCAAAGGGGGCAACAGCCGCGCACGGCTGCGCCTGACGCGGCTATTTCCCCCTTTGGATTCCCCTTCGACAAAATTTCAGCCAAAACCGCGCACTCGGCCTTTGGCCTCGCACACAATTTTGCCTGAAATTTCCCTGTCGGTGTCGCCATCGTCGGCACATGTCCGCCGATGGCGACGGATTAAAAAGCGGTGCGCCCACCGGGCACACTTGCTAAAGGTAACGTGACCATCACCTGGAAAGTTTCCACCCCTCCGTCTGCCTGCGGCAGACACCCACGGGTTGCGGTTCCCGCATCATGCCGCGCGCCTTGGTGCGGCGCTTGCATTCTACGACCGCTGCCCCTGCTTCGTCTCGCTGCATCCGCCGCAGGCGGCGCTCGACTCCGCAGCCCCTAGAGGGGAGGCTTTTCCTCTACTGCCCGTCAAAGGCTCCCCTTTGGGGACTCGCTTTCGATTGCTGCCCACTCAAAAAGGCTCCCCTACCAGGGGAGCTGGCCGCGCAGCGGCCTGAGGGGTTTGCTACCGGGAGCGTCACACTCTCCGGGACGCCCCACGGCGGGGTCAAGACCCCGCCCTACAATGCGCCACAGCGCGCCGCCGTACAGACAAATTTGAAAAAGCCCCGCACCATTTGGAAAGGAGGGAACGGCCTGTGAAAAACATTCTGAAAAAACTGGCGCTGCTGGCCATTCCCGTGGCCGTGTGGCTGGCGGTCTTTATCGCCTTTGAACCCAACAACTACTTCGGCCTGAAAGATTCCGCCGGGTCCAGCCAGCCGGTGGCCCGCGTGCGGGCCTACCAGCAGGACCCCGGCCGCAGCCTCATTCTGGGCGACAGCCGCCTGGCCCACTTCGACATGGAACAGGTGGCCGCGGTCAGCGGCGCCGAATGGCAGAACCTTTCTTTCGGCGGCGCGTCGCTGAAAGAAACGCTGGACCTGGCCGACTATGTGCTGCAAAGCGGCAACCCCGTGGACACGCTGCTGGTGGGGGTATCCTTCTACACCCTCAACGAAAGCTACGACACCGACCGCTTCGCCCAGTTGGAAGAAACGCTGGAAAACCCGCTGGCCTACTGCCTGAATCTGGAATACAACGTCAACGCCCTGACCGTATTGATGGACACCCTGCGCGGCACGCCGGACGCCATCGAATCCGGCGACTGGGTCGAGAGCGACTATCTGGCCGACGACGGCACCGTGCTGCCGCTGCACCGCAAACTGTACGACTACCCGGCCACCATCACCCCCAAGTGCCGCAACTGGACGCTGAACGAGGAACAGTTCGCCCGGCTGCGCACGCTGGCCGCCGACTGCAACGCGCGGGGCGTGCGGCTCATCGTGGTGCTGCCGCCCATGGCCGAAAACGTGCGCACCGAAGTGTGCGATGTGTTCGGCATCACCGAAGCGATGGAAAACGAGGTGCTGCCCACCCTGCGCGCCTGGAGCGAAGCGGACGGCTTCACGCTGCTGGACTACGAGTGGGGCGGGAGCTGCATCACCGACGACGACACCCAGTTTTTCGACGGGTTCCATCTGGACGAACGCTACGGCCTGCCGGACTGGACCGAGGAACTGTTCACCGATGTGACCGCGACTGCGTAAGGAGATTGCCTGTGGCACTGGATTTTTTGATCTTGTACGAGCACACCGTGCGCGAATATGAAAGCGACCTGCTGCTCAAGCTGGAACTGGAACGCCGCGGCTATTCCGCCGAGATCCGCCAGCTTCTGGACCCCAAACACCTGCGGCTGTTCCGCCGGGACAAGCCGGAAGTGCTGGTCGCAAGCTGCATGTACGACAACGAAGCCATCAACAGCCATGTGTACAACAACATCGGCCGCTGCAACAAGATCGTCAACCTGCACTGGGAGCAGATGCTCTCGGACACGCAGGAGGAAGGCGACTGGTTCAACATGAACGGCAACGCCAAGCGCTGCGTGCAGACCTGCTGGGGCGCCCGCACGGCCAAACGCCTGCAGGCCCACGGCATGGACCCCAAAAACACCCCCGTGACCGGCGCTGTGATGATGGACTTTCTGCGGCCGGAATTTGCCGGGTATTTCAAGGACAAAGCCGCGCTGTGCCGGGAGTTCGGCCTGGACCCCGCCAAGCGGCTGCACCTGTATATTTCCAGCTTCGGCTACGCCAGCATGAACGACGACGAGGTGGCCGAACTTTCCAAAATGGCGGGCACCGACTTCACCGGCTTTGCCCGGACCAACCGCGTTTCGATGGCCGAAACGCTCGGCTGGTTTGACCGCTATCTGGCCGACCACCCCGAAGTGGAACTGGTCTACCGCCGCCACCCCAGCGAATGGAACAGCCCCGCGCTGGAAGAACTGGCGAAAAAGCGGCCCAACTTCCACGTGATCTTTGCGGATTCCGTCAAGCAGTGGATCGTGGCGGCGGATTCCATCTCCATCTGGATGAGCACCGCCATCGCGGAAGTCTACATGGCGGGCAAAAGCTGCCACATCCTGCGCCCCACCCCCATCGAGCACGAGTATGACCCCGTCATCTACAAGGGCGCGCGGTATGTGACCACCTACGACGAATTCACCGCCGCCATGGCGGACCCGGAGCCGCCCTTCCCCATCGCGCGGGAAGTCATCGAGGGGTACTTTGACCCCGGCGCCCGCCCCGCCTACCTGCGGATGGCCGACCTGCTGGAAGATGTGTACAAAAACCCGCCCCGGGACGAACCCATGGGGCCGGGTTTTACGCCGCACTTCAACCTGCTCAAGTTCGTGGCGCTGGCGGGGGTGCATTTCCTCTACCGGCACAGGTGGGAGCCGCGCCGGGTGTTCGCGTTCTGCCCGCCGCTGGCCAATTTTGCCCAGCGCATCTACGGCTATGTGGACAAGGCCCACGTCACGCCGGAGGAAGTCGAGCGCATGACCGCGCGGATACGGCCCTATCTCGTATCAAAAGGGGAAACCGTCGCGCACTGACCCGCCGGCGGCGTCCCCCAAAAAAACTCTCTTGTTCGTACCCCATAGAAAGGAAGGTGGCCCTATGGCCGATACGCCGCAGCAAAAGCCCGCCCGGAGCGAGAGCTTCGTGGGCAACGTGATGAAATATTCCATCGCCACCTATCTGGGGTTCTTTATCAGCGGCGCGGCGCTCATCATCAAGGGCATCCTGCCCGCGGGCACCTACGCCGTGCCCGCCACCTTCATGGCGTACACCATGTCGCTGATGAACTTAGGCATGCTGGGGCTGGACCAGGCGCTGCTGCGCTTTTACCGCGAACCGCCCAAAGGCACCACCGGCCGGGGGATGTTCCTGGCCTGCGTGCGGCTTTCGCTGCTGGTGATGCTGGTGGTGGGGGCCGGGGCCAGCCTGTTCTTTGCCCCCACGCTGGCGGTGGCCTTTGGCCTGGGGCAGGGCGGCGCGGCGCTGGTGCCGTTTTTGTTCCTGAACGCCGCGCTGTATATGCTGGTGCGGTATGTGAACGTACTGCTGCGCCTGGAAAACGACGTGCGCGCCTACACCGTGCAGACCCTGTGGATGAACGCCTGCCTGAACCTGATCTATCTGCTGCCGGGCTTCTTCACCTCCAACGTCTGGGCCTTCATCGGGGCGGCGCTGGCGGGGTTCGGCGGCGTAGCCATCGCGTTCTGGTTCCGGGCCATCGGCACCACGCGGGACGAAGTTTCCGCCACGCCGCACGGGCTGAACGCCCTCAAGGCGGACCGCGGCATCTACCGCATGATGCTGCCCTACGGCCTGCTGCTGGCCCCGGCCGCCATCCTGACGCCGCTGTACCGCTCGGTCTGCCTGTCGTTCCTGGCGGCGGGGTCGGGCGCCACGTCCCAGGGCCTGTTTGAATTTGCCTACACGCTGGCGCTGCTGGTGACTACCGTGCAGGCGGGCTTTTCCACCTACTGGGGGCCGTATGTTTACGCCCACTACCGCACCGAACAGGACCGCATCGGCCGCATCCATGACGTGCTGAATTTTCTGGTGTTCGGGTTCTTCTGTGTGCTCATCATGTTCGAGGACGTGATCTTCCTGATCTTCCCGGACAAGGCCGCCTGCCTGCGGTTCTTCCCAGTGATGATGCTGTCGGCGGTATTTTCCATCCTGATCGAAGGCACGGTCTACGGCAACGCCATCGCCCGCCGCCCCCACCACGACACCATCGGCGTGGCGCTGGGCGTGGTCGTCAACGTGGCCCTGTGCGCCTGGCTGGTGCCGCTGTACAGCGTGACCGGCGCGGCGGCGGCCGTGGCGGCCGGCAACGCGGCGATGTTTTTGTACCGCACCATCACGGGGCAGTATTATTACCGCACCATCCCCAACTACGGGCGCACGGTGTCCGGCTTTCTGCTGGCGCTGGCGGCCACCTGCGTGGGCGTGGTGTTCTACGACCACTTTATACTCAAATTCCTGCTGGTGGGCATGATCGTGTTCATTTACTGCACGCTCTACCGCCCCCAGCTGCAAAAACTGTGGCAGATGGCGCTGGCCCTGCTGCGGCGTGTCATCGCGCCCCGGCACTAAAGCGATACCCATTTGCCATGCGTACCCGAAAACGAAGGAGCGCATTTTATGATGAAACACTGCGGCACCCAAACATTGGAGAGCGGCCGCCTGCTGCTGCGGCGGCTTTCCACCGATGACTGTGAAATGATGTTCAACAACTGGGCCGCCGACCCCGAAGTGACCCGGTATCTGCGGTGGAACCCCCACCGCAGTTGGAGCGAAACGGCGGAACTGCTCAACGAGTGGGAGAAGCACTACGCCGACCCCAGCTATTACCAGTGGGGCATCACCGACAAGCGCAGCACGGTGCTGTTCGGCACCATCAGCCTGTTCCCGGCCGACGAGCTGAAAACCGGCTGGCACCTGAACACCGAGCGCCTGGGCGGACCCTGGGAGGTCGGCTACGCGCTGGGCCGCAAATGGTGGGACCACGGCTATGCCACCGAGGCGCTGTGCGCCGTGCGGGATTACTGGTTCGGCACGGTGGGCGGACAATGGCTGGCCGCCGTACACGCCCACGACAACGTAGCCAGCGGCGCCGTGCTGCAAAAGGCGGGGTTCGTCTATGACCATGACGTGACCGACCACAAATTTGACGGCACGCCGGTCCCCTGCCGGGCGTACCGCTGCGTCAACGAGTGAACTCGTCAAAAGGGGCTCGTTGTTCTTTCTTTACAAAGAAAGAACCAAAGAAATTCCAATAAAAATCGCACAAATGTGCGATTTTGGGTAAAAGTTCTTTGCTTACTTTCTTTCAAGAAAGTAAGCGGCTACGCCCCCCCTGACGGGACGAACCGTTAAAAGTTCTTTGCTTACTTTCTTCCAAGAAAGTAAGGAGGTAATATGAGCGACACGATCGAATTGGATTTTGGCACTACCGCGCAGAAGCGCACCGAGGGCGACGCCTTGCCCGTGGTGCTGCTGGCGCTGGACCAGGGCCGTTATGATATGGACCGCAGCCTGGCGGAACTGCGCGCGCTGGCCGAAGCCAACGGCATGGACGCCGTGGCCGAGGTTGTGCAGAAACGCAGCGCCCCCGAAGCCGCCACGCTGCTGGGCGCCGGCAAGGTGGAGGAAGCCCGGCTCGTCTGCCAGAACGTGCAGGCGGCCGCCGCCATCTTTGACGGCGAGTTGACCGGCAGCCAGATTCGCAACCTTTCGGCGGCGCTGCAGGTGGAAGTGCTGGACCGCACGCTGCTGATCCTGGAAATTTTCCGCGCCCGCGCCACCACCAACGAGGGCAAACTGCAAACCGAACTTGCCATGCTGCGCTACCAACTGCCCCGGCTGCAGGGCCTGGGCGAAAGCCTGAGC
>SAMEA3387515__coassemble_2038_pt1 | contig 24178 bp, 13 predicted proteins | sample SAMEA3387515__metabat2_high_PE_016 | metagenome-assembled genome bin SAMEA3387515 (sample SAMEA3387515) | Felis catus | biome: Faeces | place: United Kingdom | collected 2012
GGCTGCGGAGTCGAGCGCCGCCTGCGGCGGATGCAGCGAGACGAAGCAGGGGCCGTGGTCGCAGAATGCAAGCGCCGCTCCAAGGCGCGCAGCATGATGCGGGAACCGCAACCCGTGGGTGGCTGCCGAAGGCAGACGGAAGGGTGGGAACATTCCCGCAGCCCGGAACCTTACGGGCCACCAGAAACAAACGGCGGGGTACGACTCCGCCCTACAGCAACGGGAACGGGTTCGCCGCCGTGCAAAACCGCATTGCCGCTATGAACACCCACGGGCGGCATACATGACCCTCCCCTGTGCCGCCCCGGCGCGCTTATCCCCTGTTTGGCTCCGGCTGCGTTTTTCCTCTTTTCTTACCTCTTTTCCTGTTTCCAAAAGAACCAGCCGATTTCAAACAAAAACCAGACCACAGGTCCCCCTGTGGTCTGGTCTCCCCTCTCCTATATAAATAAGGAAGCGCCCCTCCCCTCTTTACAGCAGTTGCACCGCGAAACTCTCCTCCTCCTCGGCCACGACGTCCGCAGGCGCCGCCGCGTCCGGCATCCCGGCGGCGGGGGCGGGTGCTGTCCCCTGCATCCCCGCCGCGCTCTGCGCCGCCCCGCCCTGCGGCGGGACCGGCATGCCGGGGGCCACCCGCCCGTCGCTGCCCACCGGGATGCGCACGATGTACTCCAGGCACCCGTCTTTTTTGTCGCAGCTCGTGGTGGCCGCGATCCCCTTCTGCGTCATCAGGTCCACCGCGTGCTGCAGTGTGTTCACGAAAAACCGCACGTCCCGCACCATCGGGATGGTCTTGCGGCAGGGGCTTGGCCCTTTGGGCGCGGCCAGCATGCTGTCCACCAGCTTGTCGGCCTGGCGCACGCTCATCTTGTCGCGGGCGATCTTTTCCAGCGCGGCCGTGCGGCGGTTCTCCGGCAGGCGCAGCACCGCGCGGGCGTGGCGCTCGGTCAGGTGGTTGGCCGTACAAAGCTGCTGCTGTTCGGGCGTCAGCGTCAGCAGGCGCAGCTTGTTGGCCAGCGCGGGCTGGCTCAACCCCAGACGCCGGGCGGCTTCGGCCTGGGTGCAGCCCCACAGCCGGATCACCTCTTTGATGCCCCGCGCCGTGTCGAAGGGGTCCAACTGGCTGCGCTGTAAGTTTTCCAGCAGGCCCAGCGCGGCGGATTCGCTGTCGTCGTAGTCCGCCAGGATGGCCGGGATCTTTTCCAGCTTGGCAAGGCGGCAGGCGCGCAGGCGGCGCTCCCCCGCCACAAGCTGGTATTTGCGCAGCCCTACCCGCCGCACGCTGACGGGCTGCAGCAGGCCGTTTTGCAGGATGCTGACGGCCAGGGCGGCGATCTCCGGCTCGTCGAAGGCGGTGCGCGCCTGATAGGGCGACGGCTCGATGCTGTCGATGGGCAGCATCATCACCCGCCCCTGTTTTTGTGTGTCTTTTCTGGACAAAGTGGTTCCCTCCCTGCGGAATTGGTGACAACAAAAAAAGCTATGCTTTTCCTGGTAAAAGCATAGCATAGACAGGGACAAAGGGAAATGAAAATCGTTCGTGCAAAAGGGCGCGGATTCGCGCTGTTACAGCGGTTTTTTTGCGATTTTTCCGCCGTTCCGGGGGTAAACGGTCGGAGTCTGCGATATTTTTTCGCACACGACCAGCGTGCGGGCGCTGCCGTCGGGCAGCGTGAAGGACCGGGTCCCGGCGGCGCGGCCGCCCAGCTTTTTGAGGGCGGCGGTGCTGGCGGACAGTTCTTCGGGCGCGTCGGGGCCTTTGAGCGCGATAAAGACGCCGCCCACCCGCACCAGCGGCAGGCAGTATTCGCACAGCACCGGCAGCGCGGCCACAGCGCGGGCGCAGGCCACGTCGAACTGTTCGCGCCAGACCTTGCGGGCGGCTTCCTCGGCGCGTTCTTTGGCGAACTCCACGCCGGTCAGGCCCAGTTCGGCGCACAGGTATTTGAGGAAGTCCACCCGCTTGCCGGTGGGTTCCATCAGGGTGAGTTGCAGGTCGGGCTTGTAGATCTTGGCGACGACGCCGGGAAAGCCCGCGCCGGTGCCCACGTCCACCAGCCGGCCCGTGACTTCGGGCTGGGCGGCAAAGAGAAGGCTGTCCGCAAAGTGGCGGTCCTCGATGCCTTCGGGGGTGGTGATGGCGGTCAGGTTGACCTTGCGGTTGTAGTCCACCAGCAGCGCGGCGTAGCGGTCCAGCAGGTCCAACTGGGTGGGGGTCAGGTCGATGTTCCACGTGGAACATTTTTGAGCCAGACGTTCTTTGTCGATCATGGGGCGTATTCCTTTCATTGTGGCGGCGTACACGCCGCCCCTGCATCGGATGGGAGACTTTGAGACTGTTCGGGTTGTTCTGCCTGGCGGGAGGTAGAACCCCTCAGTCTGCGCCTGCGGCGCAGCCAGCTCCCCTGGTAGGGGAGCCTTTGACGGGCGGTAGAGTAAAGCCTCCCCTCGTAGGGGAGGTGGCTGCCGAAGGCAGACGGAGGGGTGGGAACTTTCCCACAATTTGAAACCTTACGGGCAGCAAAAACGCGGCGGGGTCAAGCCCCCGCCCTACTCCCCGTGAAAAGGACGCGGCAACATCCCGTTCTGCCCATTGCCCTTCGCCGGGCAGTCTGCTATACTGAAAGCAGCCACCTCCGCGCCCCTGCGGCGCGCCACAAAACTCTATATAAAGGAAGGAAATTTCCATGAACACTTCGCGTATCGACCGCGTGCTGGCGGCCATGCAGGCCCATGGCCTGCGCCAGATGATCGTCAGCGATCCCCAAAGCATCGACTATCTGACCGGCGTGTACGTCGAACCGTTTGAACGGCTGTTCGCGCTGTATCTGTCCGCAGACGGCGCACACCGCTTCTTTCTGAACCGGCTGTTCACGGTGCCCGAAACGCCCATCGAAGCCGTGTGGTTCACCGACACCGATGATTCCATCGCGCAGATCGCGGCGGTGGTGCGCCCCGGCGAGCCGCTGGGCATCGACAAGGAATGGCCCGCGCGGTTCCTGCTGCCGCTGATGGAGCGCCTGCCCGGCACGCCGTTCCGGCTGGCGTCGGACTGCGTGGACGGTGTGCGCGCCCGCAAGGACGAAGCCGAACAGGCCCTGATGCGGGAAAATTCCGCCATCAACGACGAGGTCATGCGCCGCACGGCCGCCTACTTAAAAGAGGGCATGACCGAACAGGAGGGCGCCGCGTACATTCTGGCCCAGTACCAGGCCCTTGGGTGCGAGGGGCCGTCCTTCCCGCCCATCGTGTCTTTCGGGGCGAACGCCGCCGACCCCCACCATATGCCCGACGGCACCCGGCTGCGGGCCGGGGACTGCATCGTGCTGGACATCGGCGGCAAAAAAGGCGGCTACTGTTCCGACATGACGCGCACCTATTTCTGCAAAAGCGCCGACCCGCGCCACGCGGCCATCCACGATCTGGTGCGCCGCGCCAACGAAGCCGCCGAAGCACTGGTGCGCCCCGGCGTGCCGCTGTGCGACCTGGACAAAGCCGCCCGCGACCTGATCGCGGATGCCGGGTACGGGGCGTATTTCACGCACCGGCTGGGGCATTTCATCGGCCGCACCGACCACGAACAGGGCGACGTGAGCAGCGCCAACACCGCCGTGGCCGAGCCGGGGATGGTCTTTTCCATCGAGCCGGGGGTCTACCTGCCCGGCGAGTTCGGCGTGCGGGTGGAGGACCTTGTGCTGGTGACCGCCGACGGCTGCGAGGTGCTCAACCGCGTGGACAAGCACTGGTCGGTCATCGGCTGACCGCCGCATTCCCATACAGCCCGCCGGGGCCGCCCTTTACAGGGCGGCCCTTTTTGCTGTTCTATTATAATAGGTAGGCGGGTGTGGAATAGGCCCTTTTTCGTGTTTTCTACCTTATTATATGGTTGCCCGTTCCCGCAGGTCTGTAGGGCGGGGTCTTGACCCCGCCGCAGGAACATCCCGAAAGGTGCAGCACCGCCAGGCAGTAGAACCCCTCAGGCCGCTGCGCGGCCTTGGCCGGGTTGCGGTTAGCGCATCATGCTGCGCGCCTTGGCGCGGCGCTTGCATTCTGCGACCGCTGCCCCTGCTCTGTCTCGCTGTATCCGCCGCAGGCGGCGCTCGACTCCGCAGCCCCTAGAGGGGAGCCTTTGACGGGTTGTAGAGCAAAAGCCTCCCCTCTCAGGGGAGGTGGCTGCCGAAGGCAGACGGAAGGGTTTTGCACGTCCCCCGTCGCCCAAAACCCTATGAGCCGAGAAAAGCAAACGGCAGGGACATTCCGGCAGGTGGATAGCTCTGGGTAGCAAAACCCCTCAGGCCGCTGCGCGGCCAGCTCCCCTGGGAGGGGAGCCTTTGACGGGTTGTAGAGAAAAAGTCCCACCACCAAAACCCCGCGGGCCGCTCTCAGCGGCCCGCGGGGTTCTCTTTCTCCTATCAGTACGCATCCACCGGCGCAGCAGCACAGCCGCCGCAGCCACCCAAACAGAGGGCTGTTTTTTCGATTTACCCCCCCCCCCTCACATTCCAAAATTCATCCCATCTACGTCAAAATTCCATTGCCACGCCGCGGGGCAGCGGCATGGCGCGGCCATCGTCCAGCAGGGCGACGCCGCCCTGCACGCCGGTCACATGGCGCAGGTTCAGCACAAAACTGGCCCCGCACAGGAAAAAGCTGTGGTCGGCCAGCAGCGGTTCCACCGCCGCCTTGAACGACGCGCGCACCGCCTGGGAATCCACCGTGCCGTCGGTGCAGTAATACCGCGCACGGCGGTTCACGCGCTCCACGCAGCGGATGCGCTCCACCAGCACCCGGCGCGGCCCCTCGGCCGTCTGGACCACCACCGCGCGGCCGCTGCGGCGCTCGGCCAAAGCCTGCGCGGCGCGGTCCAGCACGCCGAACAGCTTTTCCCTCGGCACGGGCTTGAGCAGATAAAAGAACGCGCCCACATCGTAGCTTTCCACCGCAAAACGCGCGTGCCCGGTCACAAAAACGATCAGTCCGCTGTCCCCTGCCGCACGCAGTTGGCGCGCGGTCTCCATGCCGTCGGGGCCGGGCATCACAATGTCCAGCAGATACAGATCGAACCCGCCCTGCCTCTGCCGGGTTTCCAACAGGGCGGTGCCGGTGGCAAACTGTTCTACCTGACCGCCCAGACCGGGACGCGCCGCCAGCCATTCTTCCAGCAGCGCCGCCGTCTGCCCGCGCTGGCGTTCTTCGTCGTCACATACAGCGATCCGCAGCACCGTGATCCCTCCAATTACAAATTTGACACACAGGCCGCCTATTTTGTCACATCTTCTTTTCGTGCCCTGCGCGCTTATTTATAATACGATAGCATGGAATAGAAATACCGTCAAGTGCGCTCCGCGCCGGGCACGGCGCACCTGCTGCATTCACCCCGAAAGAGGAAAGGAATCAAACTATGCTGCGCAAAACGATGTTTCAAAAGGTCACGGCCGCCGCGCTGGCCGCGGCCATGATGTTTACCGTATGGGCGCCGGACGGCGCCGCCTTTGCGGAGACCGTGCCGGACCCGGCCGCGACGCCCGAAAGCGCCACGCCCGAAACGGCCCCCACCCCGACGCCGGACCCCACCGAAGCGCCGCAGCCTGCCGAAGCGCCCGCGATGCTGGCGGCGGACGGCGTGCAGACCTATACCGAACTGCCCAGCGACCCGACCCAAGGCAAATATGCCGAACACATCATCCCCGGCCTTTCACCCAACGGCACGACCATCGACCTGTTCGACTACTGGCTGACGGGGCAGACCGACGCAGATAACGCGGACCCGAATAACGTCCCCGATTCCGGCATCAACAAGGGCCACGCGCTGCTTTTCAGAAAGAGCGGGTCACCAAAATACGGCAAGTGGAACGACTGGACCAGAAGCGCCAAACCGTACTCCGGCCTCGTTCAAGCCGAATTGGGCAAGGACGGCTACCCGGCGCTGAATCTTACAGCGGAGCAGTTGAAAGGCACCGATATGGCGGGCTGCGACCCCAACGAATCCCTTGCCTACCTGTTCGACCCGAATATTGCGGTCGAAAACGGCAAGGCCAGCTACCCCGACGTGCAGGGCCTGCTCAAGGTGGCCGAAGACGGCTATTATTACTATAGAAGCAGCGATAACTACGCGGTTTTTTACCCGGAAGACAACTCTTTTTACCTGTACAAATATCCGGGCTTTCTGGCAGGCAGCAACAATGCCAGCAACGGCCAGTTTTTCCCCTTCAACGCCGTGCAGGACTTTAACGCGGACAAAGGCCTGCTAAATCCGTACAACCCCAAAACAAGCAGCATCCCCAACCACTATTTCGGCGTGCATATGTCCACCCGCTTCATCCAGCGGTACGGCGGCCACACGGACGAGAAGAGGGAAAACGCCGTCACCTACGAATTTTCCGGCGACGATGACGTTTGGATCTTCATCGACGGCAAACTGGTCGCGGACCTGGGCGGCATCCACAGTGCCGCTTCGGTAGAAATCGACTTTTCTACGGGCGAGATCATCATCAACAGGGACAAAGTCGACGCCAATGACAACGACAGGCCCCTCGTGGAGTACACAAACCTCAAAGACGAACTGGGCCTTGCAGGCGACACCTTCCCGGACAATACTTACCACACGCTGGACTTTTTCTATCTGGAACGCGGCCACGGCGACTCCAATATGCAGCTCAAATACAACCTTGTCACCATCCCGGAAAGCACGCTGCGCAAGGTCGACCAGTACAGCAGGCCGGTGCCCGGCGCGGAATTTGCGCTGTACAGCGCCAGGGCGTATGAACAGCAGGGCGACAACGCCGCCCCCATCACCACCGGCACCACGAATCGGAACGGCGAATTTGTCTTTACCCGTGAGGAGAACGGCGAAATTTTCCCCATCACCATCGACGAACTGTATCAGGACTATGGCGGGGAGGGGCATCAGGATAGCCACGGCAACAATCTGGTCCTGGTAGAAACGGGCACCCCCACCGGGTACCGCTCTGCCCAGGCCATCGGCCTGTATTTCGTGAAGGCCCAAAAGAACCCCTCGGAAGTGTTCCTTCTGTCCAAGGACCCGTGGGGCACAGGCACTTATGCCATCCCCCAGTTGTTCGCCACCACCCGCGAAAAAATCAAGCTGGTGCGGAAATCTGACACCGACACCTTCCCCGACGAGATCACGCTTGTAGGTCAGACGCCCGAAATAGATCCCCGCATGTTCGCGGTCATTTTCCAGAAGCAGAAGGACGGCGAAACCTGGCTGCCCATTTCGGGCGACCCCATCACCGGCTGGCATGTGCAGCCGGACGATTCCTGGGGGAGTATCAAGGCCGCCGCGCTGGAAAACCGCTATGAATTCTATCTTTCCAGCAGCGGCGCCTATCAGGTAGAAGTCGACGACCTGCCCGGCAACATCGAGAACTATTACCACATCTGCGGCGATCCCGCAACAGCCGAATACACCTTCGTGTACTATTACACCCAAGGCGAGTCGCTGGACGCGGCCACGGAGGAAAACACTCGGCGCATCGACGCGGACGATACGTTATGGGCGCTGGACCGCGACTTTTCTGTGAACCTGTATGTGGGGAACCTCAAAAACCAGTTGTTTGTGCAGAAGCAGGACGATCTGGGCAGCCCCCTTGCGGGCGTCGAGTTTACGCTTTGGGGCAAAGCGGACTCCCCGACCGACCCCGCCGACGCCGCGGCTGTGCCGCCGGACTTTACCGAGTTCCAAAAAGTAACGACCGACGCGCACGGCGCGGCCCGATTTGAGAACCTGCCCATCGGGGAATATTACCTCACAGAAACCGCGGGCCTTGAAGGCCAAGGCTATAAGCGGAACGATACGCCGGTCCATGTGATCGTGGACCATACCGGCGTTTACGCCGACGCGGGCACCGCAGACGACGGCATTGCCGTAAGTCTCGGCGTGGGCCGTCTGGTGGGAAGCATGATCCAGTTTGCCGCCGACGATACGGTGGACACCACCCTGCTGAACATCCGCGCGGCGCTGGCCGACAACGTGCAATATGACAGCGCCAGCGGCGGGTTCACCTATGAAGCCCCGGCCGTTGATTGGGACGAAGTGAGCGACAGCGTCATCCACCTGAACTATAACGACGCCGCCCAACCCACGGACATCTCGAACTACCACCCCATAGATCACAGCGCGGACACGCTTTCGACCGACACAGGCTGGTCCCGGCTGCTGATCCGGCAGTGCAACAATGCGAAGCACCATGGTTCCTTTGGTTGGGCCCACTACGAAGATCTGGGCGACACGGACCTCACCGGCCTGTTCTCCGGCACGGTGACGGTGCAGGTCACCAACCCGCGCGTGGGCGGCCTGACGGTCGCCAAGCGGTTGGAGGGCGACCACGTAGAATACGACCGTGAATGGAACTTTACCGTGACCCTGACGGATGCGCAGGGCCGTTCGGCGGGCCTGACCGGCGAGTATGGCGGCATGATGTTTGCGGACGGCGTGGCCGAATTCACGCTGACGGGCGGCAAGGAATTGACCGCCACGGGCCTGCCTGCGGACCTTCACTATGAAGTGACCGAAACCGAAGCCAACGAGGACGGATATACTACGGCCGTCACCGAGGGCGAAAAAACGGGCACCATCCCGCATAACCACAACGCACAGGTCACCTTTACCAATACCCGCAATATGGAGCGCGGCAGCCTGACCGTTTCCAAGACAGTGGAGGGTGACCTGGGCGACAAAGCCAAAGACTGGCACTTCACTGTCACGCTGATGGGCGACAACGGCGCATCCGCGGGCCTGACCGGCCCGTATGGCGATATGATGTTCGAGGACGGCGTGGCCGAATTTACGCTCGCGCACGGCGAGGAATTGACCGCCGGGGGCCTGCCCGCCGGTTTCACCTACACCGTGACCGAAGCCGAAGCCAATGAGGACGGATATACTACGGCTGTTGCCGGGGACAACGCAACGGGCGCCATTCAGGCGGATGGGACCGTAACGGTGGCGTTCCTCAACACGCGGAACGCGCCGGAACCGACGCCCACACCGACGCCAGGCCCCACGCCGACGCCGTCCCCGGAAGGCCCCGGCGACCCGGGCAGCCCGAACGAGCCTGCCCCCTCCGGCCAGCCGACGGCTCCCGCGCAGGACCCCGGCACGGACGCTGCGGAACCCACGGCGGCCGCACCGGCTTCCGCCGTGCCCCAGACCAGCGACGACAGCCCCATCGAGTTGTGGGCGCTGCTGTGCGTGGTGTCCCTCGGCGGCCTGCTGACGGCGTTTGCGCTCAAGCGCATCCGCCGCGGCGATGAGACCCGGCATTGACCGTAAACCGCATAAAGCCCCCTGATACGCGCCGCAAATTGGGCGCAAATAGGACGTAAATGCGCGTTATGCAGACGTGTGTGACGCACACGCGGCCCACACGCCCCAAAAGAAAAGCCAGCCCGGCTTTGCCGTGGCTGGTTTTTTGTTTTGTTGTTTGTTGTGCCGCAATGTGAAAAGGCTCCCCTTTTAAGGAAGTTCCCACGGCGGGGTCTTGCCCCCGCCGTATTTTCGTTGCCCGCAAGGTCTTGGGTCGTGGGAAAGAACCAGGGGCGGCCTACAGGCCGCCCCTACACTCGACGGAAAGTTCAAAATTGTCCCGGCATGTTGTATCTACCGAAACGTACAGAACCCCTCCGTCTGCCTACGGCAGACACCTCCCCTACGAGGGGAGGCTTTTACTCTACTCCCCGCCAAAGGCTCCCCTTATAGGGGAGCTGACCGCGCAGCGGCCTGAGGGGTCATACCGTCCGGGCAGCGCCGCACCTTCCGGGCCGTTCCCACGGCGGGGTCAAGACCCCGCCCTACAAGCCGCCGCAAACGGCATATTTTTATGGTACACATCTCGGCAGATCGTAGGGGCGGCATGTATGCCGCCCGCGGGCGTCCATGGTGGCAATGCAGCTTTGCAGGACGGCGATCCGTTTCCGATTGCACTGTAGGGCGGGGTCTTGACCCCGCCGGGTTTTCGTTGCCCGCAAGGTCTTGGGTCGTGGAAAAGAACCACGGGCGGCCTACAGGCCGCCCCTACACTCGACGGAAAGTTCAAAATTGCCCCGGCATGTCGTATCTACCGAAACGTACAAACCCCCTCCGTCTGCCTTCGGCATCCACCTCCCCTGGGAGGGGAGGCTTTTCCTCTACTGCCCGTCAAAGGCTCCCCTGCCAGGGGAGCTGGCTGCGCCGCAGGTGCAGACTGAGGGGTTTACTAACGGCCCCCTACCTTATTATAGTATATCGCCCGTTTCCGTCGGTTCATGGGGCAGGGGCCTGCCCCGAAAAACCGCCCCTTGCCCAAGCAAACGGTCTATGATACCATAATAAAAAACAGGCACCGCGCCGCCGGCCGGTGCTTTGGGGGAAAGATGCCATGTTTAGTGCCGAACAGGTCCAGTCCTTGAATGAACTGGAACGGGAAGTCTACGAATTCGTCATGCGCAACCAGTCCCGCGTGCAATATATGCGCATCCGGGAACTGGCCGCCGGGGCCCATGTGTCCACCTCCACGGTGCTGCGCTTCTGCAGCAAGGTGGGCTGCCACGGCTATGCCGAGTTCAAGCTGCGCCTGCGGGAATACAACGACCACCAGAAAGACCGGGTCCAACTGCCCAACGATGTGACCGAGATCATGGACTTTTTGAAAAAGACCCTTACCGATGATTTCGACGACCGGCTGGAAGCCCTGGTCGAGATCATCGCCCATGCCAGCAACATCTTCTTCGTGGGCAGCGGGATGTCCGGCATCGTGGCCAAATACGGCGCGCGGTATTTTTCCAGTATCGGCAAGTTCTGCCTGTACATGGACGAACCCCATTACCCCACCGAAAGCCGGATGCTGGACAACGCGCTGGCCATCGTGTTTTCGGTCTCCGGGGAATCGCGGGACACCATCCGCCATTTGCAGCGTTTCAAGGAACGCGGCTGCACCGTCATCAGCGTTACAAACAGCGAAAACTGCACGGTCGCCCGGCTGTCCGACTACAACATCCCCTACTACATCACCTACCGCCGGATCAAGATCTACGACGTGACCAGCCAGATCCCCGCGGTCTGCATCATCGAGACGCTGGGCAAGAAACTATACCGCTATCTGCAGGAGGAATACGGCGGGCAGGAGGACGGCGGGGCCGACCTGTAAGTAACACAGCGTTACGCGCACAAAACAAATTCCAAACATCGTGACCCGTTACTTTACACCGCAAAAGTGCTGACAAACGCCCGGGATGACGCCTATAATAAAACCATCGAAAGCACGCGTGTTATTCAATCAAAACCAAGGAGAGGTGCTTGAAAAAATGGCAAGGGATTACGCAGTCATCTCAAAAGCGATCGTGGAGCACATCGGCGGTGTTGACAACATCGAAAGTGTGACCCACTGCATGACCCGGCTTCGGTTCGTGCTCAAAGATCAAAGCAAGGCGGACGCCGCGGCCGTGAAGGCCATCGACGGCGTCATGGGCATCGTGGAGCAGGGCGGCCAGTTCCAGGTCATCATCGGCAACAACGTGGGCAAAGCCTACCAGGAAGTGATGAAGCTGGGCAACTTCGGGGATGAAAGCGCCATCGCCCGCGGCGAAAAGAAAGAACCCCTGACCCTGAAAAAGATCGGCAACAACATTCTGGATGCGATCGTGGGCACCATGACACCGCTGATCCCCCCGATCATCGGCGCATCCATGCTCAAGCTGGTCGTCATGCTGCTGCAGATGTTCGGCGTGCTTTCCACCGAGAGCGACACCTACATCATCCTGAACAGCATCGGCGACGCCGCGTTCTACTTCCTGCCCATCATGGTCGCCGCTTCGGCCGCCAAGAAGTTCCATACCAACGCCTACCTGGCTATCGCCATCGCCGGCGTGCTGCTGTACCCCGATTTCCGTACCCTGATGGAATCGGTCACGGTCGGCGACACGGCCGCGCATTTCCTGGGCATCCCCATCGCATCGGTCAAGTACACCCACACGGTCATCCCCGCGTTCTGCATGACCTGGATCCTGTCCTACATTGAGCGCCTGATCGACCGCATCACCCCGGCCGTGACCAAGAACTTCCTCAAGCCGATGCTCATTATCATCGTGGCGGCCCCCATCGGCATCCTGTTCGTCGGCCCCCTGGGCATCATGATCGGCGAGGGCATCTCCGCCTTCATCTACTTCGTCCAGTCCAAGATCGGCTTCCTGGCCGTAGGCCTGATGGGCGCGCTGTGGCCGCTGCTGGTCATCACCGGCATGCACCGTGTGTTCACGCCCACCATCCTGCAGACCATCTCGGAGACCGGCATGGAAGGCACCGTTATGCCTTCTGAGATCGGCGCCAACCTGTCGCTGGGCGGCGTGTCCCTGGCTGTCGCGCTGCGCACCAAGAACAGCGAACTGCGCCAGACCGCGCTGGCGGCGGCTTCCTCCGCGCTGATCGCGGGCACCACCGAACCGGCCCTGTACGGCGTGGCCGTCCGTCTGAAGCGCCCGCTGATCGCCTCGCTGATCACCGGCTTCGTCTGCGGCTGTCTGGCCGGGCTGGCGGGTCTTGCCAGCCGGTCGATGGTCTCCCCCAGCATCCTGACGGTCATTCAGTTCATCGACCCGGCCAACCCTGTCACCAGCGTCCTGTGGATCGTTGGCATCGTGCTGTTGTCCATTGTGCTGTCCTTCGTCCTGACGCTTGTCATCGGATTTGAGGACATCCCCGAAGAAAAGGAGTCGAACGTCTGATGTTCCAGTTCCCCGAAACATTTTTATGGGGCAGCGCCATCTCCGCCAATCAGGCGGAGGGCGCCTGGCGCGAAGGCGGGCGGGGCCTGAGCAACATCGACCTGATCCCCCACGGGCCGGACCGCATGGCGGTCAAGCTGGGCAACGTGCCCCATCCGGCCCTGCAGCCGGACGCCTTCTACCCCAGCCATACCGGCGTTGATTTTTACCACCATTACCGGGAGGACCTTGCGCTGCTGGCAGAGTTGGGCCTGCGGGTGTTCCGCACCTCCATCTCCTGGTCGCGCCTGTTCCCCCAGGGGGACGAGGAAACGCCCAACCCGGAAGGCATCGCCTTCTACCGGGACCTGTTCCGCGAATGCCGGAAGCTGGGCATGGAACCCCTTGTTACCCTCAGCCATTTTGACATCCCCATGGGGCTGGTGGAAAAATACGGTTCCTGGCGCAGCCGCAAGGTCATCGGCTTTTTCCTGCGCTATGCCGAGACCTGCTTCCGGGAATTTTCGGCCGATGTACACTACTGGCTGACCTTCAACGAGATCAACATCCTGCTGCACAGTCCTTTTTCGGGCGCGGGCATTGCCTTCCAGCCGGGAGAGAACCGCAACCAGGTGATCTACCAGGCCGCGCATCACGTCCTGCTGGCAAGCGCCCAGGCCGTCAAGCTGGCCCACCAGTACAGCGCCGCCAACAAGGTCGGCTGCATGCTGGCCGGCGGCAGCTTCTACCCCTATTCCTGCGATCCCGCGGATGTGTGGGAGTCGGTGCGCAAAGAGCAGGAGAACCTGTTCTTCATCGACGTGCAGGCGCGGGGGCACTATCCCTCCTATGCGGCCCGGATGTTCCGGGAAAAAGGCGTACAGCTGGTCATGGAGCCGGAAGATGAACAGATCCTGACGACCTGCGTGGACTTCCTTTCTTTCAGCTATTACGCCAGCCGCTGTGTGGCCGGTACGCTGGACGGCAAAGAGGTCAACGACGGCAACGTGGTCCGTTCCGTGAAGAACCCCTACCTGAAGACCAGCCAGTGGGGCTGGGCCATCGACCCGCTGGGGCTGCGCATCACGATGAACCAGCTCTATGACCGCTACCAGAAGCCGCTGTTCATCGTGGAGAACGGCCTGGGCGCCCGCGACACCGTGCTGCCCGACGGTTCCATCAACGACGATTACCGCATCGAGTACCTGCGCCAGCACATCCTGGCCATGCGCGACGCCATGGAGGACGGCGTGCCGCTGCTGGGTTACATCACCTGGAGCGCCATCGACCTGGTGGCGGCCTCCACCGGCGAGATGAGCAAACGCTACGGCTTCGTCTATGTGGACAAGGCCGACGACGGCAGCGGGACGCTGGAACGCCGCCGCAAAAAGTCCTTCTACTGGTACAAACAGGTCATTGCGACCAACGGCCGCTGCCTGGAGGATTGACACCTTCCGGCGGGCTTTTAAAAACCCAAAAGCCGCCTCTGCTTGCGCAGAGGCGGCTTTTTTGATCGTGTTGCCCCGCCGGGGCGGCACGGTCTTAGTGCAGTTCCGGCCAGTAGCCCTTATTGGCTTCGATCAGGTCATCCAGGATCTCTCTGGCGACCTGGGCGCTGGGCACCGTCTTGGACAGCGTGAGCGCCTGCCACATTTTCTGATAGCTGTGTTCGCAGTACGCCTGCACGACCAGCTTTTCCACGGCGACCTGTTCCTGCATCAGCCCCAACTGGAAGGTCGGGATCTCGCCCTGGCACAGCGGTTCGGGGCCTTCGTTGCCCACCAGGCAGGGCACTTCCACCATGGCGTGGGGGTCGAAGTTGGCGATGGCGCCGTTATTTTCCACAATGCAGAGCATCCGCTCGTGGGTGTTGTAGGCAATCGCGCGGGCCAGATCCACGATGAAGCTGGCGTGGTTGTCGATGGAGAACTCGTCCCCCTTGAACTCGCCCGAATCCACGATGGCCTTGGCCGCGCTGAACACGGTCTTTTCGCGACCGGCGATGACCTCGTTGGCGCGGGTGTAGTTGGGATCGCTGTGGGCCACCACATAGTCCGGGAACAGGTAATATTTCAGGTAGGTGTTGGGCAGGCAGTCCGGCGTGACGGCCTGCAGGTCGGCGGCCTTCTTGTGGGTGGCCTGCCAGCTCGCGTCCATGTGCTGGGTCTCGATGGCTTTCTGGGTCAGGTAGCCGTTCTTGCTCACATAGTCGATGAGCTGCGGCGTGTAGTCGGTGCCGTCCTTATCCTTCACACTGGTCCACCAGCCGAAGTGGTTCAGGCCGAAGTAGCGCACATCCAGGTCCTTGGGGTCCTTGCCCACGATGTAGCTCATGCGGCGCAGGGTGCCCACCGGCATATCGCAGATGTTGATGATCTTCGCCTTGGGGCGCAGCACGCGGCAGGCTTCGGCCACGATGGACGCCGGGTTGGAGTAGTTCAGCATCCAGCAGTCAGGGCTGTACTGCTCCATATAGTCGATCAGCTGCATAATGTCGGGGATGCTGCGCATACCGTAGGCCATGCCGCCGGGGCCGCAGGTCTCCTGCCCGACGACGCCGTGGGCCAGGGGGATCTTCTCATCCTTTTCCCGCATGGGGTAGCCGCCGCTGCGGATGTGCGCCATGCAGAAATCCACATCGGTGAAGGCTTCCTTGGGGTCGGTGGTGTAGGAGAACGCCACATCGGGCGCGACCTTCTTCATCGCCAGGGCGATGGCTTTCGCCAGCTTTTCCTGCCGTTCGGCGTCGATGTCGTACAGTTTCAGGCTGCGGATGGGGAACCGGTCCAGGCTCGCCATCAGCATCATCACGATGCCGGGGGTATAGGTACTGCCGCCGCCCGCGATCACGATGGAAAACTTCTTCATTGCAATAACCTTCTTTCATTCACCCTTGCAGGGGGTCAATCGTCGTTCTGGAACCCCAGCGCCTCGTCCACGGCCTTGCGCACGGCGTTGACTTTCAGGCCATACACGACCTGTACGTTCTTGCCCTTGCGCACCACGGCGTTTGCGCCGGTCTTGTTTTTCAGCACATCTTCCTGCACCAGATCCGGGTTGGCCAGTTCCGTGCGCAGGCGGGTGTAGCAGTTGGTGACTTTCAGGATGTTGTCCTTGCCGCCCAGTGCTTCCACGATCAGCGCGGCGTCAACGCCTTCGCTCGCGGCGGGCTTGCCGGCGGCGACCTTGGCTTTATACTCGGCCTTGGAGTGCAGCTTCATCTCCATGCCGGCGCTCTCGCGGCCCAGGGTCTTGAGGTTGAGCTTGACGATCAGCACGCGGAAGATCACATAGTACAGCACGAAGTAGATCACGCCCACCAGGATGTACACCGGCCAGCGGGTCTTTTCCACGCCCAGGGGCACGTTGTACAGCAGGAAGTCGATGAAGCCGTTGGGGCCGATGGCACGGCAGCCCAGGATATTCAGCAGCACCATGCTGGAACCGGCCAGCACAGCGTGGACCACGAACAGGATGGGCGCCACGAACAGGAAGCTGAATTCGATCGGCTCGGTCACGCCCGCAATAAAGGAGGTGGTCGCGGCCGTGATCAGCACGGCCTTGATCTTGCCGCGGTTTTCAGGCCGGGCGGTATGGTACATGGCCAGGCAGGCGCCGATCAGGCCGAACATCTTGGAGATGCCGCGGGCGTCCCAGATGACCGACTGGCTGAGCACCGCCACGGAGGGGTCTGCGATCTCGGCATAGTAGATATTGCGCGCGCCCTCGTAGATCTGGCCGCCCACTTCGGCTACGCCGCCCAGCGAGGTGTACAGGAACGGCGTGTAAACCAGATGGTGCAGGCCGGTGGGGATCAGCAGGCGTTCCAGCATGCCGTAGATGAACAGGCCGAAGTTGCCCGCGGACTGGATGAAGCCGCCCAGGGAGTTGATGCCCGCCTGCGCGAAGGGCCACAGGAAGGTCAGGACCACGGCCAGAATGACCATGAGCGGGATCAGAACGATGAACACGAACCGGGTGCCGCCGTAGATCTGGAACGCGTTGTTGAACTCTGTCTCACAGAAGCGGTTGTGGACGACCGCCACGATGATGCCCAGCATCAGCCCCAGGAACACGCCCATATCCAGCACCTGGACGCCCAGGACCAGCGCCTGGCCGGTGCCGCTGAGGTCGCCCTCCACCAGCATGCCGCGCAGGCCCATGAACTTGTTCATGGCGTTGATGAATACCAGGAACGCCAGCAGGCCGATGAACCCGGCCTCGGACTTTTTCTTGTTCGCAAGGCCCACCGAAAGCCCCACGCAGAAGATGACGCCCAGGTTGGTCATAATGGCGTTCAGCGCGCCGGACATCAGCGTGCCGAAGCCGGTGGTGACGGGGTTGTCAAGGAAGGGCAGCACCTCCAGCAGGCGCGCGTTGGTGAACAGGTTGCCGACCGCAATCAGAATACCGGCAATGGGCAGGATCAAAACCGGAATAAACATCGCTTTGGAGAATTTCTGCAAAGCGTCCATGATTTTCCCTTTCATGAAAAACTGATTCCTTCTTTCTGTTGTAATATCCGCAGGGCGCGTCCGCCCATGCCTTACAACGGCCGTTCAGCAATCCCACTATGCCAAAATTTTCGGCGTCTGTAAACGGGTTTGGGGCAAAAGAAAACAGGTTACCCTATTTGGTAACCTGTTTTTTCAAATACAGCCGTATATTTTTGCACTTTGCACGATTATGCAGGCCCGTCATTGTCCATTTTGCACAAACGCCGGTATTCGTAGGCGATCAGTTCCACCAGCATCATCGTCTGGGGAAAAAAGGTGTTGGGCATCACGTTCAGATCGTCCAGTTTCCACAGATCCTCCACCCGGAACCAGATGTCCGCGAACTGGCCCACGCTGTTTTCCTGGTCGCCGGTGATGGCGACGGTAAAGACGCCGTTTTCCTGGGCGGTCTTGATCTTGTCCCGCACCAGGGCCGTTTCGCCGGATTTCGAGAGCCCGAAAAACATCCCCATGCGGTCCAGCGAGTTTTCAAAGATCCCCACCGAGTCGGCGGCGTTGGCATACAGGCAATGCCGCCCCATATTGATCAGTTTGCGGTACAGGTATTCCCCCACCGTGCCGGAAAACCCGGTGCCGTAGATAAAAATGGTTTCTTCCTGCTGGCGGATGATCTGCCGGGCGCAGCGTTTGACCTGGGTGTAGGTGTTGTAGTTGAGCAGCGGCGCCGCGCCGAAGTTGTTCAGGAAGTCCGCTTCTTCCTGTTCGGTCTGGTTGGGCACTTCCACCAGCGTGCGCAGCTTGTAGCACATATCCACGAACCCGGCGTAGCCCATCTTGCGCGCCAGCCGCATGATGGTGGACGTAGAGGTGAAGTTGGCCCGCGCCACGCCGCGCACGCCCTGCCCCAGCACGGAATCCAGGTTTGCCACCAGATAATGCAGCACGGCGGCCTCGGTCTCGGTCAATCCCTTTTCATGGATCAGTTTTTCCAGCATGGTGTCTTCCTCCCGCGCCGGGTGCCTTTTTTGCCCGGCGCTTTCATTATAACACAAGCGCCGGGCGTTTCCCATAGGGGGGCCGCGGGGCGGGGCAGCGCCCCTTTCCATATTATGTGATATTGCCTGTTTTCGCCGGTTCGTAGGGCGGGGTCTTGACCCCGCCATGGGTGTGCCCCGGCAGGCAGGGCGTGCCGGGTCTCAGCACTGGCTTTTTGTTGGATGTAGGGTCGGCGCCTGTAGGCCGACCGCAGCGCGTCCCAGAAAGTACGGTGAGCCCGGTAATAAGACCCCTCCGTCTGCCTTCGGCAGACACCTCCCCTATGAGGGGAGGCTTTTACTCTACTACCCGCCAAAGGCTCCCTTTTAGGGACTTACTTTAAGTTGCTGCCCACTCAAAAGGCTCCCCTTTTAGGGGAGCTGGCCGCGAAGCGGCCTGAGGGGTTCTACTATCCGCCTGCACACATCTACCGGGATGCGGAACGGGCGGCCTACAGGCCGCCCCTACACTCGACGGAAAGTTCCCACGGCGGAGTCTCGCCCCCGCCCTGCAAACCGCCTATAAACAATCCCCTACCCCACCCAAAAACAGGCGGCAAGGTTCCCCTTGCCGCCCTATCATTCTACCGTTTCCTCTCGTTTTCCCCGCCCTCGCTCATGCACACCGGCGCAGCGGCGGGGTCGTTATTTTCCGTTTTACCCCCCCCCATTTTATTCCAAAATTCATCCCATCTACGTTCAAATTCTTTTACAACGCTGCGCGGCAGCGGCACCGCGTGGCCGTCGTCCATCAGGGCGGTGCGCCCCTGCACGCCGGTCACATGGCGCAGGTTCAGCACAAAACTGGCCCCGCACAGGAAAAAACTGCGGTCGGCCAGCAGCGGGGCCACCGCCTCCCGGAAGGTCACGCGGATGCTTTGGGAATCCACCGTGCCGTCGGTGCAGTAGTACCGCACGCAGCGGTCCACCCGCTCCGCACAGCGGATGCGCTCCACCAGCACGCGGCGCGGCCCCTGGGCCGTCTGGACCACCACCGCGCGGCCGCGCTGGCGTTCGGCCAGGGTCCGGGCGACACCGTCCAGCACGTCAAACAGTTTTTCCCGCTCCACCGGTTTGAGCAGATAAAAGAACGCACCTACGCTGTAACTCTCCACAGCGAACTCCTCGTACCCGCTCACATAAACGACCAGCCCCGTGTCCCCCGCCGCACGCAGTTGACGCGCGGTTTCTATGCCGTTGGGGCCGGGCATTACGATGTCCAGCAGGTACAGGTCGAACCCGCCCCGCTCCTGCCGGTACTTCAACAGCGCAGCGCCGCTTTCAAACTGTTCCACCCGGCCGCACAAACCGGGCCGCGCAGCCAGCCAGTCGGCCAGCAGCGCCGCCAGATGCCCGCGCTGCCGCTCTTCATCGTCACACACAGCGATCCGCAGCACCGTGATTCCCCCTCCCAAAAATGCAAATTTTGCGCACAGGATGCCGATTTTTGCGCAACTGCTTTTCCCGCCCTGCGCGCTTATTTATAATAAACGATAGCATGGAATAGAAATACCGTCAAGTGCAATCTGCGCCGGAAGCGGCGCATCCGATACATTCACACTGGAAGGAAAGGAATCAAACGAATATGCTGCGCAAAACGATGTTCCAAAAGGCCCAGGCCGCAGCACTGGCCGCGGCCATGATGTTTACCGTATGCGCGCCGGGCGGCACGGCCTTTGCGGAAACCGCGCCGGACCCGGGCACGACGGCCACGCCGGAGAGCGCCGCCACGCCCGAAACGGCCCCCACCCCGACGCCGGAACCGACTGAAGCGCCGCAGTCTGCCGCTGCGCCCGCGCTGCTGGCGGCGGACGACGTGCAGACGTATGCGGGCCTGCCCAGCGGCGACCCGAATGATGGCAAGGGGAGCAACCACCTTATCAACGGCGTTTCGCCCAACGGCACGACCATCGACGTGTTCGACTACTGGCAGACGACGCAAGAGGGCCCTGATACCAACGCCAACGACATCGATGCGGGTATCAATGCGGGGCACGCGCTGTTGTTCGGTTCCGACATTAAGCATGGTGCTTGGAACGAATGGACCGGGGACGAAACAACACACTCCGGCATCGTCCAGAACAAATTGGGCGATGACGGCTACCCGGTGCTGGCTCTTACCGATGAACAATTGCAAAGCGCCGGCCTGGGTGGCCGCACTGCCAACGAGTCCCTCGCCTATCTGTTCAACCCCTCGAAGGACGTGAACGGCAAGGCCAGCTACCCCGACGCACAGGGTCTGCTGCAGGTGGACAGCGAAGGCTATTACTATTATGACAGCACCAAAAACTATGCCGTCCTCTACCCTGCAGACCTGAATGATAAGGACTCCAAGAACAGCTTCGCCCTGTACGGCATTCCGGGCGGTTATTCCCTCGAAAAAAAAGATCCACCTAAGGCACCAGTACCGGGGCAATTCTTCCCGTTCAATGCCGTGACCGAGGTTGACGAGCAAGACGGTATTATAAACCCCTATTCTTGTGGGGATGCGAGCTTTAATCATTTCTTCGGTGTGCATATGTCCACCCGGTTCATTCAGCAGAACGGCGGCTATGTAGACCAAGATAAAAGAACGCCCGTCACCTATGAATTTTCCGGCGACGACGACGTTTGGATCTTCATTGACGGCAAGCTGGTCGCGGACCTGGGCGGCATCCACAATGCAGCTACGGTCAACATCAATTTTGCTACGGGCAAAATCACAATCAACAACATCCCTTCCGAGGAAACGCTTGGCGAGAAGCTGGGTTATGAAAACAGCACTACCCTCCTGAACAATACTTACCACACGCTGGACTTCTTCTATCTTGAACGCGGCAACAACGACTCCAACATGCAGTTGAGGTATAACCTTGTCACCATCCCGGAAAGCACACTGCACAAGGTCGACCAGTATGGCGACCCGGTGAAAGGCGCAGAATTCCATTTGTACGGCGCGGCGGATTATGCAGCCAACGGGGTCGGTGCCCAAGTCATTGCGGAAGGCACCACGGATGTAAATGGCGAATTTGTCTTTACCCGTACGGATGAGACCGGCGAAACTTACCCCCTCACGCTTGATGAGTTGTATAACACGTATAAGGATAGTCAGGACGCTTCCGGCAACAATCTGATGCTGGTGGAGTACGCCACTCCTCAGGGATACCGCGCCTCACACGAAATCGGCTTGTACTTCAAAGCGGCTCCCCATGATTCGGAGGAAGTATTCCTTCTGTCCAAGGACCCGTGGAGTACGGGTGCTTACGCGATTCCCCAAGTGACCGCCACCACCGGCAACAAGATCAAGCTGCTGCCGGATTTTGACAATGATGCTTCAAAACCTGATCCGGATGAAATCTCCCTCGTGGGCGCGGACGCGGAAGACAATCCCGTCATGTTCGCTGTCATCTTCCAGAAGCAGGAGAACGGCCAATGGTACCCCATTTCGGGCGATCCCCTCACCGGCTGGCAGGTGCAGCCGGATAGAAGTTGGACCAGCATTCTGACCGCCGCAAGAACCAATCCATATGTGTTCCAGCTTGCCAGCAGCGGCGCGTATCAGGTAGAGATCGACGACCTGCCCGGCGACATCAATACTTACTACCACATCTGTCAGGATAATACTGCCAAATACACCGTCGTTTACTACTACACCGAAGCTGATTCGTTGAACGGTGCCATAGATACCAATACCTGGCGTATCGACGCGGACGGAACCGAGTCTACTTATCCGTTGGACCGCGTATTTTCCATGAACCTGTATGTGTCGAACATTCAGAACCAGTTGTTTGTGGAAAAACTGGACGACCAGGGCTCTCCTGTTGAGGGTGCTGAGTTTGAGCTTTGGGGGCAGTCCGACTCCCAGTCCATTGCCGAACCCACTGACGGCGCGGCTGTTCCTCCGGACTTTACTGCTTCGTTCGGTACAGTAATAACAACTACCGATGGCACTGCCCAATTTGTGAACTTGCCGGTCGGGGAGTATTACCTTGTTGAAAAATCCGCCCCCACTGACTACAAGGTGAACGACACTCCCATCCATGTGATCGTGGACTATTCTGGCGTTTACGCCGACGCAGGCGAAGCGAACGATGGCATCACCGTCAAGCGCGGCGTAGGCAATCTGGTGAGAAGCATGATCCATTTTGCCGCCAACGACACGGTGGACACCACCCTGCTGAACGTCCGCGCGGCACTGGCCCAGAACGTGACTTTTGACAATGGCACCATCAACTGGAAGGATGCCAACTGGGAGAGCGGCGACGTGCTGCATCTGGAATATGTGGGCGACGAGGACAACGACAAGGGCGTAGATTACGCGCCGAAAGACGAAACCGCGCCCCGCACCCTTTCCACCGATGTGGGCTGGTCCAAGCTGCTGGTCCAGCAGTGCCCCAATTCTGACCATCAAGGCAACACCTACCCCACCGCCAACCGGACTGATTTGACAAAGCGGGACCTCACCAGCCTGTTCTCCGGCACGGTGACGGTGCAGGTCACCAACCAGCGCGTGGGTAGTTTGACGGTTACCAAGACGGTGACTGGCAACCAAGGCGAAACTAACCGCGAGTGGAACTTCACTGTTACCCTGACGGACGCGCAGGGCAACCCGGCAACAGACGTGAATGGTGAATACGGTGAAATGAAGTTTGAGAACGGCGTCGCCACCTTCACGCTGACGGATGGCGACAGCAAAACCGCCAAGGACCTGCCTGCTGACCTTCACTATGAAGCGACCGAAGCCGAAGCCAACCATGACGGGTATGTTACGACTGTCGGCAGCAATCAATCAGGCACCATTTCCATGGGCCAAACCGCTACTGTAGCCTTTACCAATTCCCGGAACGGCGAAGTCGGCAGCCTGATCGTTTCCAAGACGGTGGAGGGCGCTCAGGGCGACAAAAACAAAGACTGGAACTTCACCGTGACCCTGACGGACGCGGACGGTTCACCGGCAACAGAGGTGAATAGTGACTACGGCGAAATGACGTTTGTGAACGGCGTGGCCGAATTCACGCTGAAAGACGGCCAAAGCATCATTGCCACCAACCTGCCCGCCGGTCTGACTTATACCGTGACCGAAACCGAAGCCAACCAGGGTAACTATACCACTACGGCCCCCGGCGACAAGGGGACCATCAAGGCAAACGACACGGTGGAAGTGAACTTCACCAACACGTGGAATGCACCGAACCCGACGCCGTCCCCGGCCCCGGAGGAACCGAACGATTCCAACGATTCGGGCAGCTCGAACAGTCCTGCCCCCTCCAGCCAGCCGACGGCCCCCGCGCAGGACCCCGGCACGGACGCTGCGGACACCTCTGCGGCCACGGCGGCTTCTGCCGTGCCCCAGACCAGCGATAACAGCCCCATCGAGCTGTGGACGCTGCTGTGCGTGGTATCTCTGGGCGGCCTGCTGACGGTGTTTGCGCTCAAGCGCGCCCGCCGCGGCGATCATTCCCAGCACTGACCGTAAACCGGCATAAAACATCCTCTTGCGCGCCGCAAATTGGGCGCAAATAGGACCCAAATGTGGCGCGTGTGATGCAAACGCGACTCAAAAGAAAAAGCCAGCCCGGCTTTGCCGTGGCTGGCTTTTTTCTTTTTGCTTTGCCGCAACGCGAAAAGGCTCCCCTTTAGGGGCTGCGGAGTCGAGCGCCGCCTGCGGCGGATGTGGTAAGGCAAACTGTCTTTCCCAGCTTCATAGCCGCCTTTTCGGCGGCAAAATGCAGAGGTTCGCCCTTCGTTTATCGCTCCGGTCGTTGCCGCTGCGCGGCAAGGCAGCGGTCGCAGAATGCAAGCGCCGCTCCAAGGCGCGCAGCATGATGCGCGAACCGCAACCCGGCCAAGGATGCGCCGTAGGCGCAGACTGAGGGGGTCCTACTTCCCGGCTGCACCGCGCTTTCCGGGACGCACCCGCGGCGGGGTCAAGACCCCGCCCTACGAACCAGCGCAAGCGGCATATTTTTATGGTACGCATTTCGCCAGATGGTAGGGGCGGCATGTATGCCG
>SAMEA3387515__coassemble_2074_pt1 | contig 22658 bp, 16 predicted proteins | sample SAMEA3387515__metabat2_high_PE_016 | metagenome-assembled genome bin SAMEA3387515 (sample SAMEA3387515) | Felis catus | biome: Faeces | place: United Kingdom | collected 2012
CTTCAAAGGCTGTCGTTATGCGGTTTTCAGCGGCTACCCGTGTCGCTCTCGCGCCGGACAGCTTGACTATAATACCACCCCCGACCTCATTTGTCAACACCTTTTTTCAGTTTTTTTCTACAAATTTTTCAAAGAAAAAGTAAAAGGCCGTTGCACCGTCGTTTCCCAGGTGGTAGGCGTATCATACCATAGAGATCCTATCCCTGTCAATACAAAAGTCACACTTTTGGTAAGACGCACAAAGCAAAGCTGCAAAAAGCGTACAGTATGACGAAGCACTTGTGCCATACCGTACGCTTACCTTCTATTCTATTATAACTGTTATAAAGCAACGTCCTCCCACAGAAGCTGGCTGCGCATCCATTGCAGGACCTTTCGCTCCCGGCGCGACACCTGCACCTGTGTCGTTCCCAGCACACGAGCCGTTTCGCTCTGGGTCCGGCCGCCAAAAAAGCGAAGCTGGATCATCTGCCGGTCACGGGGCGGCAAACGCTCCATCACTTCGGCCAGGCCGATCCGATCCGAAAGGCTTTCCTCCGGGGAATCCACCGGGACGTCCCATTCCCGCTGGCCGTCCTCATCATCGGTAGGCGTCAGGGACAGCACCGGCAGCGACGCACGGATCGCCAGCGCGATCTGTTCCGGTGTTGTCTGAAGCGTCTGTGCCAGTTGGGTCACGCCGGGTTCTTTGCCGGTCTTTTTCAGGCAGCGTTCCCGTTCGGCGCCGATCTTTAGGCTCAGTTCCTTGAGGGACCGGCTGACCTTCACAGTGCCGCCGTCCCGGAACAGCTTTTTGATCTCCCCCAGAATGACCGGGACTGCATAGGTGGAGAAACACACACCGCGGCCAGTATCAAACCCGTCGCACGCCTTGACCAATCCCAGGCACCCGGCCGCATACAGTTCCTCATATTCAATGCCGCGGCCCTTGAACCGCCCGGCACAGGCGTGGACCAGTCCCAGGTTCTTCTCGATAAATTCTGCACGCGGCAGCGTTTCGATGCTTTGTGCGGGCATAGTGATTCCCCCTTTGTGATTATGTAGGGGGTCAGGTACGGGCTTCCAGCCGCTTGGTCAGGGTCACGCGGGTGCCCTTGCCCGGCGTAGAGGATACCCGGACCTTGTCCATAAAGCTCTGCATGACCGCAAAGCCCAGGCCCGCCCGTTCCGACGGGTCGCCGGTGGTGTACATCGGTTCCATTGCCTGAGCCACATCGGGGATGCCCACCCCGCGGTCACTGATCGTGATGCGCACTAGCCCGCCTTCATACAGGCCGGCGGTCATCGTGATGGGGCCGATCGTGCCCGGATAAGCGTGTACGATGCAGTTGGTGACTGCCTCCGACACAGCGGTTTTCAGATCCGCCAGTTGGGGCACCGTGGGGTCCAACTGCACAAGGAATGCCGCCAGCGCCGCACGGGCAAAGCCCTCGTTGACAGAACGGCTGGCGAAAGTGATCTTGACCTGGTTCAGCATTTTCATGACGTTCTTCCTCTCAGGCATAGGTGATATGCGCCAGATCCAGCATACGGCGCACGGCGGGCGGTGGGTTCTGGATCGTCAGACGGCCGCCCAGCGAGACCACATGCCGGTCACGCCCCAGGATCAGCCCCACGCCGGAGGAATCCATAAAGGTAACGCCGGAGAAATCCAGCGTCAGCAGTTCGGGCAGACGGTCATCCACCTGGGCGTCGATTTCCCGCCGCAGCGCCTGGGCCGCGTGGTGGTCGATCTCGCCGCTCAAATAGGCGGCCAGCGTGCCGCTGCCCGGCACAAAATATACCTTTGCCATAGAGGTCGTCCCCTTTTCCATCAGCATCCGGCGGCGGCAAGGCCCGCAGCCGCCGAAGCAGGCTTGTACAACAAAAAGCCTGTATCTTTACGATACAGGCTTTGCCGTAAATATTTTGTTGGAACAGGGCGGCAGAAATTATTTTTCTGCTTCTTTGAGGAGCCAGGGGCGCGCTTCGGCCGCAAGATAGAGCGAACCGCACACCACGACCCCGGCCAGGTTGTTCTCTTCCGCATAGCGCACGGCGGCACGCAGGGCTTCCGGCACGCTGGGGGCCGCTTCGGCATCCATATGGAAACGCGCTTCCTTTTGCAGGTCTGCGCCGCTCAATGCGCGCGGGCAGTCCGGGGTGACGGTATAGACCTTGGCAAAGGCGGGAGCCAGCACTTCCAGCATGGTCTTGTAGTCCTTGTCCGCCAGCATACCGAACACACCCACGAGATTTTCCTCGTAGCGGGCTTTTTGGAGGGTCTCGGCCAGCGCACGGGCGCCGTCGGGGTTGTGGCAGCCGTCCAGCAGCAACAGCGGGCGGCGGCGCAACACTTCGATCCGGGCAGGCATACGCGCGGACGTCAACCCCTGCAGGATGGCATCATCCGAGATCTCATAGCCATATTCCCGCCAGAGCGCCAGCGCGATCTCCACCGCCATGGCGGCATGGTTGGCCTGATGCGCGCCGGGCAGGCCCAGCGCCACCTGATACCCGCCGTAATCCACGCGGTTTTCCAGTCGTTTGCCCGGCAGACGGCGGATATCGTCTTTTTCCGGCGTGATGATGCTGGTATGCGCTTCGGCTGCGGCGGTCAGGATCGGCCCCATAGCTTCCACCGGCTGGTCGGGGTAGCATACCACCGTGCAGCCTTCCTTGATGATGCCGGCTTTTTCGGCCGCGATCTTATCCAGCGTATCGCCCAGCAATTCCATGTGGTCGTACCCGATGCGGGTGATGGCCGCCACCAGCGTGTGCGGAACGGCATTGGTCGCGTCAAAACGGCCGCCGAGACCGGTCTCCAGCACCACAAGGTCGCACTTTTCCCGCGCGAACCACAGCAGCGCCAGGGCGGTGATCACCTCAAACTGAACGGGGCTCTCGCCGCCCTCCTGCCGGATCTGTTCCACAGCGTCCAGCACTTTGCCGGTCAGCGACGCCAGGGTGCGCGGGGGGATCATCTCGCCGTCGATCTGGAAGCGTTCCCGGAAATCCACCACATAGGGGCTGATCGTCAGCCCCGTCTTGTACCCGGCTGCCGTCAGGATGGCCGCCGTCATGGCCGCCAGGCTGCCCTTGCCGTTGGTGCCTGCAATGTGGATGCATTGCAGTTCGGCTTCCGGGTTGCCCAGGTGGGCCAGCAGATTCTTCATGCGGTCCAGTCCCGGCTTGCCGCCGCCCAGGCGCGGCAGCGCGTGCAGTGCTTCGATTGCTTGTTGGGTCGTCATTCTTCGGTCTCCTCCTCGTCCTGCCGGGGTTCGGGGTCCCCCATGGCCTCCTGTGCGCGGTGCGCCGCGCGGCGGGCCAGATATTCATGTTCCTGTTCCTGCCGGGCGCGCCGCAGTTCTTCCCGTTCTGCGCGCAGGGCGCGGTTTTCCCGTTTGATGCGCGCAAACGCCATGACCACGCGCACGATCAGCAGGATGATAAGCGCCACCAGCAGACCGGCCACCACGCCCAGCATGTCGAGCCATACGTCGGTGACCATCGACGTGCGGTTGGGGATGAACAGCTGGATGGTCTCATCCATCAGCGCCGTGCACATACCGCCCAGCAGCGGCCAGCTCATGTGCCGCACGAAATGGGCGGTATAGACCCGCAGGCAGAGCATCAGCAGGAAGCCTTCGAGGGTAAATTCCAGAAAATGCGCCATCTTGCGGATGGTATGCTCGGAAAGCGGCCCCAGATGCAGGTGGCCCAGCGTTTCGTTGACGGCCTGCATGGCCGCCTGGCTGCGCAGCGAGGACTCGGCCCCCGTCTGCAGCGAGTTATGGAAAATATAGGCGATGCAGCCCAGCAGCGCCACGGTGAAAACGATCCGAAACAGGATCACCAACGGGCTTATTTTTTGTGTTTGCATACTGCTCCTTACTCTATGTTACTCCTCTATAACTTGATATTATAGCACCCGTACCGCCATACCGCAATAGAACCGGCGCAAAACCCGCCATGCGGGGGCTGCACTGGCAGCCGGGCGGGGTGGGACGAAGGGACGGTCTTCAAACGGCTGCCGCATACAGCCCTACCTATAATAGTATCCCCCTGCCGCAAATGGCAACGTCACGGCCGGCGAAGTTTCCGCCGCGCAGAGGATCCTACCCATCGCATATGCACAGGCTGCCGGGAAACACCGCCCTGCCTGTCCTCTCACGGCATATCTTCCCCAAAGCAGGCCCCCATCTTTTGCCACGAAATACTTGACAAGCCGTTGCGGGTGCGGTAGGATACATACTATAAAATGCAGCGAACAGGAGTGCGCTTTGCCCTGCCTTTGCAGAGAGCCGGCGTCGGGTGCAAGTCCGGCAGAGCAGGCAAAGAGGCTGTCGCCTGGGAGCAGGCGCGGTGAACGGGAGGGTTTCTTCCGCCAGCCGCGCACGGGTTTGCCGCCGTTATCCGGCAGGCGGGGGGTTCCCTGCCGCAAAGCGGCCTTTACCAAAAGGCAACTTGGGTGGTACCGCGACTTGAAACGTGTTTCAGGCCGTCCCATGATCGTTCATGGGGCGGCTTTTTTGTTTGCCGAAAAGGCAGCCCCACGGCACACCGCCCGGCCCGCCGGGCAAAAAAGCAGGAGGTTTTACTATGCCGAAAGAACTGGCCAAACAGTACGCGCCCCAGGGCGCCGAAGATCGCATCTATCAAAACTGGTGCGACAAAGGGTACTTCCATACCCGCATCGACCGCAGCAAAAAGCCCTTTACCATCGTGATGCCGCCGCCGAACGTCACTGGCCAGCTCCACATGGGCCACGCCATGGACGAGACCTGGCAGGACATCCTGATCCGCTACAAGCGCATGCAGGGCTACGCCGCCCTGTGGGTGCCCGGCACCGACCACGCTTCCATCGCTACCGAGGCCAAGGTCGTGGCGAAAATGCGGGAAGAGGGCCTGACCAAAGAGATGGTGGGCCGCGACGGCTTCCTGGAACGCGCCTGGGACTGGAAAAACACCTACGGCAACCGCATCGTCAGCCAGTTGAAGAAGCTGGGCTGCTCCTGCGACTGGCAGCGCGAGCGTTTCACGATGGACGAGGGCTGCTCCGATGCCGTCAAGGAAGTGTTCGTCCGCCTGTACGATCAGGGCCTGATCTACCGCGGCAACCGCATGGTCAACTGGTGCCCCCACTGCAACACCTCCATTTCGGACGCCGAGGTGGAGTACGAAGCCAAAGAGGGCAGCTTCTGGCACCTGCTGTACAAAGTCAAAGAGACCGGCGAAACGCTGGAACTGGCCACCACCCGCCCCGAAACGATGCTGGGCGACACTGCCGTGGCCATCAACCCCGAGGACCCGCGCTACGCCCACCTGCACGGCTGCCATGTGATCCTGCCGCTGCTGGGCCGGGAACTGCCCATCGTCTGCGACGACCACGCCGACATGGAAAAGGGCACCGGCGTGGTCAAGATCACCCCCGCCCACGACCCCAACGACTTTGAGGTGGGCAAGCGCCACGACCTGCCCATGATCCGCGTGCTGACCTACGACGGCCACATGACCGGCGCAGCGGACAAGGCTGCCGCTGATGCCGAGCGCGCCGCGGGCCGCGCGGCCGCCGACGAGCCGGAAGTGCTGGACTGCGGCAAGTACGCGGGCATGACCGCCATGGAAGCCCGCAAGGCCATCCTGGCCGACCTGGAAGCCTGCGGTGCCCTGAAAGAGACCGAGAGCATCACCCACGACGTGGGCACCTGCTACCGCTGCCATTCGGTCATTGAGCCGATGGTCTCCAAGCAGTGGTTCGTCAAGATGGAACCGCTGGCAAAGCCCGCCATCGAGAGCGTCGAAAAGGGCGACATCAAATTCGTGCCCGAACGCTTCACCAAGAACTATATCAACTGGATGAAGGGCGGCCGCGACTGGTGCATCAGCCGTCAGTTGTGGTGGGGCCACCAGATCCCGGCCTGGTACTGCGACGACTGCGGCGCCACCGTGGTCGCCAAGGAAGCCCCTGCCGTCTGCCCCAAGTGCGGCAGCGCGCACCTGACCCAGGACCCCGACACGCTGGACACCTGGTTCAGCTCCGCTCTGTGGCCCTTCTCCACGCTGGGCTGGCCCAAGGCGACCGAGGATTACGACTACTTCTACCCCACCAGCACGCTGGTGACCGGGTATGACATCATCGGCTTCTGGGTGTCGCGCATGATCTTCTCCGGCCTGGCCTACACCGGCAAGGCCCCCTTCGACACCGTGCTGATCCACGGCATCGTCCGGGACAGCCAGGGCCGCAAGATGTCCAAGAGCCTGGGCAACGGCATCGACCCGCTGGAAGTTATCGACCAGTACGGTGCCGACGCGCTGCGCATGATGCTGATCGTGGGTTCCACCGCCGGCAACGATATGCGCTACAGCGATGAGAAAGTCACCGCCAGCCGCAACTTTGCCAACAAGCTGTGGAACGCCGCCCGCTTTGTGCTGATGAACCTGCCGGAGGACTTCGCCCCTGGCATGCCCGACGAAGCACTGCTGGACATGAGCGACAAGTGGGTGCTGTCCGAACTGGCGAAGGTAGCCGCCGAAGCCACCGCCAACCTGGACAAGTACGAACTGGGTCTGGCCGCCGAAAAGATCGAGGACTTCATCTGGGAAGTGTACTGCGACTGGTACATCGAGATCTGCAAGTCCCGCCTGAACAGCGAGGACGCCGCCCAGGCCGACACCGCCCGCAAGGTGCTGGTCTACGTGCTGGACAAGGCGCTCAAGCTGCTGCACCCCTTCATGCCCTTCGTCACCGAGGAGATCTATCAGGCCCTGCCCGGCAGCGGCGAGACCATCATGCTCGAGACCTGGCCCGGCAACCTGGATATGCCCGTCTGGGCCGACGAGTGCGCCGACTTTGAAAAGCTGATGGACTACATCAAGGCCGTGCGCGCCATGCGCAGCGAGATGAACGTCCACCCGGCGAAAAAGACGACCATGGTCATCGAGACTTCCGCCCCCGCAGCCTTCGAGAAAGGCGGTGCCTACCTGGCGCGGTTCGCCTTTGCCACCGACGTGACGCTGACCGCCCACTATGACGGCTCCACCGAGGGCATGGTGACGGTAGCCACCCCCGACGCCCGCGGCTTTATCCCGATGATGGAACTGATCGACCGGGAGAAAGAACTGGCCCGCCTGAACAAGGAGCTGGCAAAGGCCGAAAAAGAGACCGCCATGTTCCAGAACCAGCTCAACAATCCCAAATTTGTGGAGAAAGCCCCCGCCAAGCTGGTGGAGGATACCCGCGCCAAGCTGGCCGCCGCCGAAGAAAAGGCTGCCAAGATTCGGCAGTCCATCGCGGCGCTGGGCTGATCCTGTACGCAGAAAAGGAGTTGTGCGATCATGGAAACCGGAATGACCCGCGCGCAGGCCTGGGACCTGCTGCGCCAATATAACGAGGAACCGTTCCACCTGCAGCACGCGCTGACGGTGGAAGCCGTGATGCGCTGGTTCGCCAACGAACTGGGCTACGGCGCGGACGCAGATTTCTGGGCCCTGTGCGGCCTGCTGCATGACGTGGACTTTGAGCGTTGGCCCGAACAGCACTGCGCCAAAGCCGCCGAACTGCTGCCCGCCGCCGGTGCCAGCGAAGCCCTGACCCATGCCGTCTGCTGCCATGGCTACGGCCTTTGCAGCGATGTGCGCCCCGAGCACGAGATGGAAAAGGTGCTGTTCGCCACCGACGAACTGACCGGCCTGATCGGCGCGGCTGCCAAGATGCGCCCCAGCAAAAGCTGCACCGATATGGAACTTTCCAGTCTGAAGAAGAAGTTCAAGGACAAGAAGTTCGCTGCCGGATGCTCCCGCGACGTGATCCGTCAGGGCGCCGAGATGCTGGGCTGGGAACTGGACACGCTGCTGGACCGCACGCTGCAGGCGATGCGCGCCAGCGAAGCGGACGTGCAGGCCGCCATGCAGGCGTTGTAAAAGCAAATTTCCCATAATCGCAAGAAGGGCCGCCCTTAAAAGGGCAGCCCTTTTGCCTGTTTTGGGTGTGCAGGTGCCGGTTTCTGCGCAGGCTTTTGGCTCTTGCACAGCCGCGGAAAACAGCGTATAGTAAAAATAAAAGACATAACTATACGGCATTGCACGAAAGGCGGTGTTCCCATGAAAGACCCCGAACGCTTCTGGCTCATGTTTACCTTGCTGGACCGGTGCTATTTTGCCACACAGACCGCCGAAACGGACGGCCTTGGCGCCTTGTTGGGAGCCATAGGCCCCGACTTCTGGAAAGACGCCCTGCCTGCCGACCCTGCCATTCTGGATGATTGGGAGGCATTGCCCGCGGCTGGTCCTCTCACCCAGAACACCATGTGCAGCCAGATCCTTTTATTTCTTGGCAATGACGGCTATGCCGACGCATTTTCTTTTTCCCTTGCCGCCGTACAGCACTGGCTGGATGCCCTGACGCCCGCCCAATATGCCGCCGCCCGCCAGGAAGCCGCAGAACGGCAGGCAGCGTGGCAGGCGCAGCGGGACGCATGGCTTGCGGAAGAAAAGCATTGCTGAAAAAAATCTCCCCGCAGTTTCATCACGCCTTTCTTACACAGTTTTGTGTATTACACGACCGGGCGGCGCCCTGTACAGGGGCGCCGCCCGATTCGTTTATCCTTTCCAGATTTTTTGGAATAGTTTCTGCTTGGCGATCAGAAATCTTGGCCCCACCCGGCTGGTCATCAGTACGCCTACCAGCAGTATCCCCAGCGCACTGCCCTGCCCCAGCCCGGCCATTGTCTGGCAAAAGACATTATCGCAATCTACCATTTGCAGCAACAAAGCCACTGCCAGGACGGCCGCACCGTAAACAAAACGGTGGTTCAACTGCCGCCACAGAAGCCGCTTCTCCTGTTCGGTGTAATCCACCACTTTTTTCATGGTCTCTTCCTCCCCGTTCCTCGTCCCGTTTTCACGGCGTTCGCCGTTCAGCAGCTCGTCCACCGTCACGCCGTACCGCTGCCCCAATTCCACCAGCAGCGCAAAATCCGGCATCGTGCGGGCCGTTTCCCACCGGCTGACCGTCCGGGCGTTGATGCCTAACTGTTCCGCCAGTTGTTCCTGCGTCAGGCCGTTTTCCTGGCGGAGCTGTTTCAAAAAGCGGCCAATCTTTTCCTGGTCCATCTGTGTTCCTGCCCCCTTTCACGTTTTATCCTACCACAGCGGACCACGCAGCGCCACGACACAAAGTGAGAATCCCGCTTTTTTGCCCGTACAGTCAAAAATCCCCGTGCCGCAGGGGCACGGGGATCACTCGTTCCAACACAAAAGCGCAGAGAGGGGAAATTCAACCGGCGGGCAGATTACTTGCGGCCCTTCCGGGTGGTCTTTTTGGACGCGGGCTTTTTGGCGGCGGGCTTCACCGCTTCGTTCACAGCCTTGACCGCTTCTTCCACCACGGGCTTGGCGGCTTTGACGGCTTCCTCGACCACCGGCTTGGCAGCCTTGACAGCCTCGTCGGCGGCGGGCTTGACAGCCTCGGTCACGGCCTTGACGGTCTCGTTGACTGTCTTGGCGGCCTTCTTGACGGCGGGCTTTTTGGCGGCTTTCTTCGCAGCCTTGACGACTTCCTCCGTAGCCTTGACCACTTCCTCGGCGGCATCCGCAGCCACGTCAGCCACGTTTTCGGCCGCAGCAGCGGCGGCAGCCTTGGCCTTGGCGGCGGTAGCCTTGGCGCTGGCCTTGGGCTTGCGGGTCACTTCGTCAATGATCCAGTACTGGCTGGTGCCGTTCACGTCACGCCAGATCTGCAGCGGGGTGCCGTTCTCGGTGCTCATGCCCACCACGTCCAGCAGTTTGCCTGCCAGATTGGACTTGATCTTGACGGTGCCGTCGTTGGAAGGCTCCACGACCCACAACTGGCTGGACGCCGGCGCGCCCTCCCACTGATGCACGCGGGTGCCGTCGCTGACGCCGCCGCAGTCCAGGTCCAGCATCTTGTTGGTGAAGCGGTTCTGGATGCGGTACACGCCGTCACCGGCGGGCACGAAATTCCACTGCTGCCACTCGGCGTTGACATTGTCCCACAGTTGGATCTTGGCGCCGTTGTCGATGTTATAATCCGCGACTTCCACGACCTTGCCGTTGGCAGTGCTGATGGTATAGAACTTACCTTCGGTAAGTACGGTTTGCGAAACTTTCTTTTTGGATACCATATTTGGATTCCTCCTAATACGTTTGGGCGGCTTTTCCCTGCCGGCCCCAGCCGCGCAGAGCTCCTCTGCCGCATATCGGCCGCACGGATCGGTGCGGTTCGCCTTCTATTATAGTCACTTTGAAGGCATTCGTCAACTTTTCGGCGCTGTTGCGGCATTTTGCACAAAAAAGCCGGGACTGCCCAAAGCCGTCCCGGCATTTTTTATTGATTCAACCTGGTTTTTCGCCGTTCTTGTGCATTTTCTGCCAAAAAACACCCGCTTTTTCGTTTTATTCGGGGGCCTTCATGCTCTCGACCATAGAAACTTTTTTGAGCGTGCGCTGCATGACCAGATTGACGATGGCGCTGAACAGCAGCGTCAGCAGCACCGCATACAGGAAACTGAGCGGCGCGATCTGGCGGCCGAACATGACCGCATCCACCTCCACCGTGACTACGATGAAATGGTGCAGCACGATGCCTGCGAACAATCCGAACAGAATGCCGATCAGCGTCAGGATGATGCTTTCGCGGTTGACGTAGGCGTTCACTTCCCGGTCATAGAAGCCCAGCACCTTGATGGTGGCGATCTCCTTGACGCGCTCGGCCACGTTGATGCTGGACAGGTTGTACAGCACCACAAAGGCCAGGCAGGCCGCGCAGACGATAATGAGCACGACCACCGAGTCGATGGATTGCAGCATATTCAGCACCTGGGTAAGGTTGTCCTCGGTGAAGTTCAGGCTGGCGACATCGTCCATTCCCAGCAGTTCCGCCGAGATGGCATCCCGCGCCGCCTGGCTGTCGTCCGTCAGCTTGCTGAGCACCGCGTTCCGGGGTGCCTCTTCCCCAAAGGCCGCCCGGTAGGTGGCCGGGCTCATATAGACGTAGTTGCTCACATAATGTTCGCACACGCCGCTGATCGTAAACGTGCCCTCCACATCGTCCTGATTTTTCAGGGTGATGGTATCCCCGGCCTGAACGCCGTAGATGGAGGCCAGTTTTTCGGTCATGACGATACCGTCCTCGCCCAGCGGCGTGGGTGCGCCGCCGATCCGTTCATGCAGGTCTGCGAAATCAGCAAACCGTTCCACATCCTGCGGGATCATCAGGTACACTTCGCTTTCGCCCTCGGGGCTTTCCTGGCGGGTGTTCTCGACCGAGACCGTCAGCGACTCCTCAATGTCCCCGCCGCCGAACAGATAGTCATGCACCGGCCCTTCGGCGGTGGCGTCCTCCTGGGTGACGATCGTCATCAGGTCGTAGTGGGATATTTCGCTGTACTGTTTGGTGATGATGGCGTTGAGCGAGTCCGAGATACCGAACCCTGCCACCAGCAGCGCCGTACACCCGGCCACGCCGATCACCGTCATCCAGAACCGCCGCTTATAGCGCAGCAGGTTCCGGCACGTCACCTTCCAGGAGAAAGGCAGGCGGCGCCACAGCGGTGTGATGCGTTCCAGCACGATGCGTTTGCCCGCCTTGGGGGCGCGGGGCAGCATCAGCGCCGCCGGGACTTCCCGCAGCGAGGCGCGGCAGGTCAGCGCCGTGACGCCGACGGTCAGCGCGATCAGCGTGCCGCCCGCAAACACGGCCTGGGCCGCGCGCCACGGGATCGAGATCGACGGCATATAGTACATCATCGCATAGGCCGACCAGATGATCTGCGGGAAAGCCACAAAACCGATGGTCAGCCCCACAAGGGTGCCCAGCGCCGCGGCGGCCAGCGCGTACCAGAGGTATTTCTGCATGATCTCGCCCCGGGCATAGCCCAGTGCTTTCAGGGTGCCGATCTGCAGGCGTTCTTCTTCCACCATGCGCGTCATGGTGGTGGAGACCACCAGCGCGGCCACCAGGAAGAAAAACAGCGGGAAGATCGTGGTAATGGCGGTCAGTTTGTCCACATTGGCGGCAAACGACGCATAACTCACGTTGCTGCTGCGGTCCCAGATATACCACTCCGGCTGTTCGATGTCGTCCAGTTCCCGCTGGCCGTCCTCGATCTCGGCCCGGGCGTCCGCCAGTTCCCGGTCGGCTTCGGCTTTGCCGTCCTCGTATTCGATCTCGCCGTCGCGCAGTTTCTGCACATTTTCCACAATGGTCCGCCGGGCGTCGTCCAGTTCGGTCCGGGCGTCCGCCAGTTGGGCCTTGGCGTCGGCCAACTGTACGCGGGCGTCGTCCAGTTCCAACTGCTTGTCCGTCTGGGTGGCCCAGCCCTCGTCGAGCTGGACGCGGGCGTCCTCCAGCTTTTGCCTGCCCGCTTCATATTCAGCCGCGCCCTGTTCATAGGCCGCCCAGCCTTCGTCCAGCAGGCGCCTGGCTTCTTCGAGCGCAGGCTTGCCCGCTTCCAACTGCTCGCGGCCGTCGGCCAGCTTCTGCGCATTTTCCTCATAAGCCGCCCAGGATTCGTCCAGCGTGCGGCGGCCGGTGACCATCTGGGCAAACCCGGCCACCAAAGGCCCGGTCTTTTCCTGTTCTGCCGCCAGATCGGTCAGGCCCTTTTCCACCATCTGCCGGAAGTCTTCCACGGGTTCCGGCAGCGGTTCGGGCTGCTCTTCCAGCCACGCCTGCGCGGCTTCCAGCACAGACTGCATCTGGGCGCGGTCCGCCATGATGATGGCGTTCAACTGCTGTTCCAGTTCTTCCCGCTGGGCGTCAGTCATCTCCGGGTCTTGAGGTGCCGGGGTCTCGTCCGGCGTTTCAGCGGGGACTTCGGGAGCCGCTTCGTTCCCCTGCGCAGGGGTCTGCGGTCCAGCTGATTCCAGCGGCTCGCTCGCGGCGTTTTCCATGTTTTCGATCGGGGCCGCCGGTTCGTCCGTCCAGGCGGCCGGCAGCGCGATCACGGTTTTCGGTTCACCGTCCGACCGTTCGCTGCCGTCCACGGCAGGCTCCGTTTCCGGCCCGGCTTCCTGTTCCGGCGGAAGCGTTCCTGCATCCGCTTCCCCGTCCGGGTCGCCGTCCGCCGGGGGCACCGTTTCCCCGTCCGGCTGTCCGGGTCCCTCCGCGTTCTCTCCGGCAGAGGGTTCCGCAGGTTCAGACGGAACGGCGGGTGCGTCCCCTGCCGGGTCCGTTTCCTCGGCGGGCAGTTCTTCCGCCGGGGTATCTGCTTCTTCGGCGGGCGGTTCTTCCGTCACCATGTCCGCACGGTCCGTTTGCGTATCCTCCGGCTGTTGTTCCGACGGCCGCGTTTCGGCGGGCGGCGTTTCCTCTTCACCGCCTGCGGGCGGCTCCTTCTGCAGTTCTTCCAGCAGGTTCTGCGCCTGCTTTTGCAGGTCGCGCGCTGCCGAGGGCAGCATGCCGCTGATGGGGAACCCGATCGTTTCGCTGGCATAAGCTTCGAGCGCATCCAGCAGCGCGTCATAGCTGGCGGGCACTGTTCGCCCGTCCTCGTTCAGCCAGTCGATGAACCCCTGCACGTCCTCCGCGCCGATCTCGACCGGCAGCCAGGGCAGTTGCGCTTTCAGCAGTTCATTGATCTGCTCCGCTGCCTGTTCCACACCGGCCTGATAGGTTTTTTCCGCCTGATCCAGTTGGGTCTTGCCATCCGCCAACTGGCGCTCGCCTTCTTCGATCTGGGCCAGGCCGTCGTTGTACTGCTGCAGCCCGGCTTCATATTCCGCCTGGCCGTCTTCCAGCTTGCGCCTGGCCTGTTCCAGCGTGGGGGCGTTGGCCGCCAGTTCCGCTTCGCCGTCCTCCAGCTTCTGCTGGTTTTCCTGCAATAACTGCACGGCTTCCTGAAGCTGCGTCAGGCCGTCGTTCACAAGGGCTTCGTTGTCGGCGATCTCCTGCGCGCCCTCGGCGTATTCCCGTTCGCCGTCCTCATACTCCTGCTGGCCTTCGGCCAGTTCCCGGCGGCCATCCTCCAGTTCGGCTGCCGCGTCCGCCAATTCCTGCTCGGCTTCCGCTTCGGCATCGTAGTATTCCGCCCAGGCGTCATCGATCTCCTGCTGGGCTTCGGCGCGGATCTCCTCATAGCGCGCGTCGCAGCGCGCCTGCTGGATAGCTTCCACATTGGCCTGCACGGCTTCCACCGTGGCGGTGTATTCATCTTGCAGGCTGTTCTGTTCCAGCGCGCCTTCCGCCGTCACATAGACTTCGGTATAGGCTTCGTAGGCAAAATCTTCCGGCAGAAGGTACATCACCAGTTCCACTGTGCCGTTGCCCACGCTGGCGGGTTCCCGCTCAAAGCTGCAGTAGTTGGCGTTATGCACCACGCCCACCACCGTGTACTCCGTGCGTTCCAGTTTGGTATCCAGGTCCTCGTTGCCCGCGTCCACGGTCAGCTTGGTGCCCACGGGGAAGCTGGTGTTCGTCACGTTGGTGCTGGCTTCGACCACACATTCGCCGGGGGCTTCGGGCATCCGGCCGTCCGCCAGGACCAGCTGGTTGATGGCGTCCTCCCCTTCCGGCGGCAAGCTTTGCACGCGGGTGACGAGCACATCTTCCCCCGCGTCCACCAGAAGATCCGCCGAATAGGCCGGCTGTACCGCCTTGACGCCTTCCACCTCGCGCAGTGCTTCCACGTCGGCGTCAGTCAGCCCCAGCGTCGAAACGATGCGCAGATCATAAAAGTTTGCATCGTCCATGTAACGCTCCATGGACTCTTTCATGTCGATGGGCGTCGCGTTCAGCCCGGCCAGAAAGCCCACGCCCAGCGCGACGATCGAAAAGATCGCCACGAACCGGCCGCGTGCGCTTTTCAGCGTGCGTAGTATATTTTTACGGTAACTGCGCGTCATTTACCATTCGATCCTTTCCACCGGGGTGGGGTTGGGGTTGAGCGTTTCCTCGATCACGCGGCCGCTGTTGATGCGGATCAGTCGGTCCGCCATGGCGGCCAGCGCGCTGTTATGGGTAATGACGATGACGGTGCGGCCCTGCTTGCGGCAGGTCGCCTGCAACAGCGCCAACACCTGTTTGCCGGTCTTGTAATCCAGCGCGCCGGTCGGCTCGTCGCACAGCAGGATCTTGGGGTTTTTGGCCAGCGCACGAGCAATGGACACCCGCTGCTGTTCACCGCCGGAAAGCTGCGCGGGGAAGTTGTCGCGCCGGGCGGCCAGGCCCACTTCTTCCAGCACGGTGTCCGCGTCCAGCGGGTCGCGGCAGATCTCGGCGGCCAGTTCCACGTTTTCCCGCGCGGTAAGGTTCTGCACCAGATTGTAGAACTGGAACACGAACCCCACGTCATAGCGGCGGTAGGTGGTCAGCCGCTTCTGGTTGAAGTCGCTGACACACTCGCCGTCCAGCAGGATCTTCCCCTCGTCGCAGGTATCCATACCGCCCAGCATATTGAGCACCGTCGTTTTGCCCGCGCCCGAAGGCCCTAAAATGACGCAGAACTCCCCTTTCTCAATGGTAAAGCTCACATGGTCGGACGCTGCGATGCGCGTGTCCCCCATCTGGTAATATTTGCATACGTTGTCGAACACCACAAAAGGCGTCGTTTTCTTCTTTCCGTCGTCCATTTTTTCTTCTCCCGCCGGTTCTGGCATCTTATGGTTTCATTATACCAGATCGGTGTGAAAAATTCCCGTACTTTTTTTGAACAAACGTATAGAATTACGACGCCGTCACGCTTGTTTCCTCGGTCGCAGGCTGCGGCTCAATGCCCAGGTAGGGCAGCGCCTTGGCCAACACCTCGGCGCAGACCGGGCCCGAAAGCGTTCCGCCGCTGGTACTCCAGCTATGGGGTTCGTCCAGGCAGACCAGCACCGCCAGCCGCGGTTCTTCGATGGGTGCCACGGCCACAAAACTGCTGATACGCGCGCCCGCGTCCTCGCTGTCCAGTTTCTGGCTGGTGCCGCTCTTGCCACCCACGCGGTAGCCCTCCACCGCCGCGTTTTTGCCGGTGCCGTCGGTGACAACGCCTTCCATCAGTTCGCACATGGTCGCGCTCGTTTCCTCGCTGATGACCCGGCGTTTCACCGTGGGTTCGATCTCCCGCACCACCGTCCCGTCCGGCGCGGCGATGCGCTGCACCACATACGGCTGCATCAATTCGCCGCCGTTGACGATGGCGCAGACCGCCGTGAGCATCTGCAAATAGCTGACCTTGCTGCTCTGCCCGAAGGAACAGCTGGCCAGTTCGACCGGCCCCGCCCGGCACGGGATTTTGGACCGGAGTACGCGGCGCATTGCGTTCCTGCCGGTTCTGTGGTATAACTGAAACATCAGACCGGGAACGGAGGACTGCGGATGGAACAGGAAAAGACCGCGCACAAACTGCTGGGCGCACAGGTGGAAGACGCCTTGATGACCTATATTCTGGAAACGCCGGTGCCCGTCGGGGAAAAGCTGCCCAACGAGTTCGAACTGGGGCAGATGTTCCAGGCCGGGCGCAGCACCATCCGGGAAGCCGTCAAGACCCTGGCCACCAAAGGCATTCTGGAAGTGCGCCGCGGCGACGGTACCTATGTAAAAAGCCACCGCACCCTGGCGGAGGACCCGCTGGGCCTGTCCCGGCTGGAAGATCAATACAAACTGGCCCTGGAACTGCTGGACGTGCGGCTGATTCTGGAGCCGGAGATCGCCGCTTCCGCCGCAGCCAACGCCACACCGCAGGACAAAGCCGAATTGAAAGCCCTGTGCGATGAGGTGGAACGCATCTGCCTGGCCGGGGGCGACCACATTCCCAAGGACATCGCCTTCCACACCTGCATTGCCCGGTGCAGCCGCAACCGGGTAATGGAAATGCTGATCCCCATTATCAACACAGCCGTTATGACTTTCGCCAGCCTGACCCATCGCACCCTGCGGCGGGAAACTGTCCAGACCCACCGCGCGATCACTGACGCTATTCTGGAAGGCGATGCCGTGGGAGCGCGCTGCGCCATGTCCATGCACCTGACCTGCAACCGGCAGGCCATTCGGGAACTGTGGAAAGAACATCAAAAACAACAGAGCGGCGCGCCGGAATAACGGCGGTCGCCGGGTATGGGAGGGCTCTGCCCTCCCCTTTTTTCTGCCCTTTTTACAGAATCAGGCACAAATACATCTGATGTATATTGCATTTATAGCAGAAATCTGTTAGATTATAGTCGTAGAAGGTATGATGTATTTCCACTACAGGGAGTACACCGCATAAAAGAGAACGATCGGGAGGAAAGGAAGGATTCCCCATGGAAAATTTAATCAGCCAGAAAATGCGTACGCTGGCCCCGGAACTGGACCCGCTGCGGATCGGCACGGGCTGGAAGCCCGATGACCTCGCAAAGCCGCAGGTCATCATCGAAAGCACTGCCGGCGACAGCCATCCCGGCAGCGGCCATCTGGCGGAATTGGCGGAGGAAGTGCGCCGCGGCGTCACCGAAGCCGGGGGCCATGGCGCGCGCTATTACTGCACCGACATCTGCGACGGCGAAAGCCAGGGCACCGATGGCATCAACTACAGCCTGGCCAGCCGCGAGATGATCGCCAATATGATTGAGATTCACGCCAATGCCACGCCTTTTGACGCGGGCGTGTACCTGGCAAGCTGCGACAAAGGCATGCCCGCCAACCTGATGGGCTGCCTGCGGGTGGACATTCCTTCGGTGGTGGTGCCGGGCGGCACCATGAACGCCGGTCCCGAAATGCTCACGCTGGAACAGTTGGGCATGTACAGCGCCAAGTTTGAACGCGGCGAGATCGACCAGGCCCGGCTGGACTGGGCCAAGCAGAACGCATGCCCCAGTTGTGGGGCTTGCAGTTTCATCGGCACTGCCTCCACCATGCAGATCATGGCCGAGGCGTTGGGTCTGGCACTGCCCGGCAGCGCGCTGATGCCCGCCACCAGCCCCGACCTGCTGGCCTATGCCCGACAGGCCGGACGCCGTGCGGTGGAGATGGCCGGTCACGACGAAATGCGCCCCAGCCGTATTCTGACGATGGACAGCTTCGAGAACGCCATCCTTGTACACGCAGCCATCTCCGGCTCCACAAACTGCCTACTGCACCTGCCCGCCATCGCCCACGAACTGGGCATCGAGATCACCGGCGATACTTTTGACCGGCTGCACCGGGGCGCCAAGTATCTGCTGGACGTGCGCCCCGCCGGGCGCTGGCCCGCCGAATGCTTCTACTACGCGGGCGGCGTTCCCGCCATCATGGAGGAGATCAAGGACTGCCTGCACTTGGATGTAATGACCGTCACCGGCAAGACCCTGGGCGAAAACCTGGCAGATCTCAAGGCCAACGGCTTCTATGAACGCTGCGAAGGCTGGCTGGCGCAGTTCAACGCTCGTTATGGCTGCCATATCACCCGGCAGGACATCATCCGTCCGGCGGACAAGGCCATCGGCACCGACGGTTCCATCGCTGTGCTCAAGGGCAATCTGGCCCCGGAGGGCGCGGTCATCAAGCACACGGCCTGCCCCAAGGAGATGTTCCAGGCCGTTCTGCGTGCCCGTCCTTTCGACAGCGAAGAAGAGTGCCTTGACGCCGTGCTGCACCACAAAGTGCAGAAAGGCGACGCGGTGTTCATCCGTTACGAAGGTCCCAAAGGAAGCGGTATGCCTGAGATGTTCTACACTTCCGAAGCCATTTCCTCCGACAAAGAGTTGGGCCGTTCCATCGCTCTCATCACGGACGGCCGGTTTTCCGGCGCGTCCACTGGGCCGGTGATCGGCCATTGCAGCCCCGAGGCTGTGGACGGCGGCCCCATCGCGCTGGTGGAGGAAGGCGATCTGATCGAGATCGACATTCCCGCCCGCAAGTTGAACATCGTGGGCATCCAGGGTGAGCGTCGCACGCCCGAAGAGATCGACGCCGTGCTGGCCCAGCGCCGCACCAAGTGGAGCCCCAAGCCCCGCAAATACACCAAAGGCGTGTTGCGGCTGTTCAGTGAACTGGCCGCCAGCCCCATGAAGGGTGCCTACCTGGATTTCAGCAAACAGACCCATTAAACCTATCTGAAAACGGCGAGAGCCGCCCCTTGAACGGGGCGGCTCTCGCCGTTTTTCATACTTTTTCATATTATACTGCGTGCATTTAGTTGCAGGAAAAACAAAGGAATGAAGTTCCCCGCAAAGCGGATTCAGTTCCTATCGCCCCGCCTTGGGTCCGCAAATGCAAATTCGATCGTGACGTGCTTTTTCTCATCCACCAGCACACGCCGCACCAACTGCTGCAACTGCGATTTTTCCAGATGGTCGAACCGTAAAAAAGCGCGGATTTGTTCCTCTATGCGGCGTTCCTGTTCCACCGGGTCCGCTTCCCGGCAAAGGCGGTCCAGTTCCTTTTGGCTCTGTGCTTCCTCCCGCCGAAGTTCCTGCGTGATGTAGTCAAATTCCTCTGCCGTGAGCCGTCCCTCCGCCTTGTCTTTATAAGCGCACAGGCGCGTGCGGCGGGCGTTTTCCTGCCTGCATTCCAGTTTGCGGCGCAGGTTTTCGAGGTCCCGCCTTTTCCCCCGGCTGGCCGCACATCGGCGTGCCATTGCAGCCGGGTCCACCCGCCCCTGTGCCAGCGTGCGCAGGCTGTCCTGCACCGCCTGCAATACCGCGTCCTCCCGAATACTGTGGGACGTACACCGCCGGGCCGCAGGATCACGATAGTAACCGTAACAGTTCAGATACCAGTAGCCGCCCCGCTTTTTGGCGTACAGCGGACTGCCGCAGTCGGCGCAGCGGGCAACGCCGGTCAACAGGTGCGGCTGGCCGTGGGCTGCGTATGTACGCACCTGCAACATTGCCTGCGCCTGCGCAAAATCTTCGCGGCTCACCAGCGGTTCATGAGTCCCCTGTACCACGATCCAGTCTTCGGGCCGGACACGGCGGCGCAGATGGACCTTGTAATTCACGATCCGGGTAAACTGCTGGGCCATATCGCCCTGATAGACCGGGTGGGACAGGATGCGCCGGATGCTCTCGGCATTCCAAAGGCCGGTGAAGCGGCGGCTGCTGTCCCTCATCTGCTTGCTGGCCGCCGGGGACGGGATCTGTTCGCTGTTGAGCATATGGGCGATCCGGGTACGGCTATTCCCACCCAGAAACAGCGAAAAGATGCGCTGTACCGTGGGTGCTGTTTCCTCATCCGGCAACAGATGATATCTGTCCGCCGGGTCAATGCGGTACCCATAGGGAGCCTGCCGCCCCAGGAATTTTCCCTGCCGTTTGAGGATGCCCAGCGAAGTCCGCACCTTGGCGCTGGCATCGGCGGCGTAAAGATCGTTGAATACGTTCTTGAACACCGCCATCTGCTGCGCGCTGTCGGTATTTCCGGACGAGTCGTACTGATCGTTGACCGCGATAAAGCGGACGCCCAGCCGTGGAAAAATCTGTTCCAGATAGCGCCCGGTTTCGGCATAGTTGCGCCCCAGGCGGGAAAGATCCTTGACGATCACGCACCGAACGCTGCCATTGAGCAGACAGTGCTCCAACGCCTGGAACCCCGGACGCTCAAAATCCGTACCTGTATGGCCATCGTCCACAAACTCCCGTTGGATCGAAAAACCGTGCTGCCCCGCCCACTCCCACAGGAAGGCGCGCTGGTTCTGGATAGAATCCGATTCCGCCGCCGGTCCGTCCGCCGATGACAGACGCAGATAGATGGCCGCCGCCACCATTCCCTGTGCTGTCTGCCCGCCGGGGCGCTTCATAAGGCAGGGTCCTCCGGCGTATTCCCGCTCAGATTGGCGACCAGCCGTTCCAGGCACGCTTCCAGTGTCGGGGCATCCTTTTCTTCTGCAAATCGAATCGTGACCGTCGGTGCATCCATCCCCTCATACGCCCCCGTTCCTCTTTCACTCCGGTCAATACTTATGCGGGACGCGCGCTGTATATTTCGCCGCGCTTCCTTTATGGGGCGTTTTGTTTTGCACGGGAGTTCGCCTGTTTGTACAATGATTCTTCTTTCTGTTTGGTGTTTCCTACAAAAATCGGCCCGTTCCCCGTTTTCCCGCCAGAAGTCCTGATTATAGCACACCTTTTGTGCTATACTGGGTCTAAAAGAAAACCAGTTCTCTGTGAAGGAGGTTTTTGAGCATGGAACACCCCGATGTTTTCCTCGCTCACATTTCAGAAGATGGCCTGCGCGCACAAAGCGTGAAGGAACATCTACAGGGTACCGCCGATTTAGCGGCAGAATTTGCAGCGCCTTTCGGCGGCCGCGAACAGGGCCGCCAGTCCGGCATGCTGCATGACATAGGTAAATTCAGCCACGAATTTCAAAAGCGGCTACACGGCGGCCCCAAAGTCGATCACGCCACCGCTGGCGCGGTGGAAGCCTTTTTTCATCTACGGCAATTTGAGACCGCCTTCGTTATAGCTGGTCACCACGGAGGTCTGCCCGATGGGGGCGCACAGACTGACGCCGCCGGTGCAGGGACATTGTTTGGACGGCTAAAGAAAACGGATCTGCCAGACGCAGCCGCCTGGCGCAAAGAAGTCCAGATCCCTGCCGCCGTTCATCCCCGGCAAATTCCCATCGATAATTTGTCCGAATCCTTTTATATTCGGATGCTGTATTCCTGTCTCGTGGACGCGGACTATCTGGATACCGAAACCTTTATGGCAGGCAGCGCCGCACCCCGCGGCAATTACGAGCCCCCAGCCCTTCTATTAGAAAAGTTGCAGCAGTACATTGCCCCCTGGTGGGATGCCAAAACCGAACTGAACCGCAAACGCTGCGATATTTTGCGCACCTGCCTGCAAACCGGCGGTTCCTGCCGCGCCGGCCTGTATACGCTGACCGTTCCTACCGGCGGCGGCAAGACGGTTTCCTCCCTGGCTTTCGCGCTGGCACACGCGGCGGCACGCGGGAAAAAGCGGATCATCTATGTCATTCCCTACACATCCATCATTGACCAGACCGCCGATGTGTTCCGCAAAATTCTGGGAGACGAAAACGTGATCGAACATCACGCCGGTGTCGATTACTCTGTCCCGGAAGGCGATGTAGACCCGGCGCTGTACCGTAAAGCACTGGCCACCGAAAACTGGGACGCCCCTGTCATCGTCACCACTGCTGTACAGTTTTTTGAATCTCTGTACGGCAATCGTTCTTCCCGCTGCCGCAAATTGCATAACATCGCGGACAGTGTCGTTATTTTTGACGAAGCACAGACGCTCCCTGTCAGTTATCTGCGCCCCTGCGTGGCGGCTATTGGGCAGTTGGTGCAGTATTATGGCGTCACTGCGGTCCTGTGTACGGCCACCCAACCTGCGCTGCAACCGCTCTTTGCCGAATTAGCGCCTGCCCTTACCATGCAGGAGATCTGCCCGGGCACCCAAGCCTTGTACGATTTTTTCCGCCGCACCACCCTGCGCAATGCCGGGGAATTGACCGAAGCAGAGCTTGCCGCCCGCCTGAACGGCCTGCCGCAGACCCTCTGCGTTGTGAACCGCCGTGCCACCGCCCAACGGCTGTATGCCATGCTGGAACCGGAAGGCCGTTACTGCCTGACCACGCTGCTTTGCCCCGCTGACCGCAAACGGCTCTTGAAAGAGATCCGCTCCCGCCTGCTGCAAGGTCTGCCCTGCCGTGTAGTCTCCACCTCCCTGATCGAAGCGGGCGTCGACGTGGACTTCCCCTCCGCCTGGCGGGAGGAAGCCGGGTTGGATTCCATCCTGCAAACAGG